>Ga0196901_1000036_pt1 | contig 56480 bp, 102 predicted proteins | sample CB_VirMetaG_FD_169099 | JGI IMG/M metagenome (GOLD analysis project Ga0196901, IMG submission 169099) | Freshwater to marine saline gradient viral communities from Chesapeake Bay - CB_1504_1 Viral MetaG (v3) (version 3) | ecosystem: Environmental > Aquatic > Marine > Coastal | place: USA... | reverse complement strand
CATCGTAAGACTATATAGACAGGGTATGGTGACCTACATTTTGGCCAAAATGTCTGACACTCTAAGAACTAAGCAAAACTATACGTATACCCTTTTTACTGACACCAATCACCTATACCCCTCCATTGTTCTTATCTGATTCCAACATTGAGATCCCCTGGCACTAAAAAACCCCGCTCCTTGTGGGAACGGGGCAGCTGGCTTCCAGATGACCCTACACGGCCAGGGAACGACGCTTCCGTTCCTTCCTATTCTTCTTAGGTTTGACCGCCACCTCAGCCTCTGGTAACACGCTGTGGCTGACATCATTCATCACATCTTCGAAGACGCCGCCAAACTGAGACGCAATTGTGTCCCATGAGAATTGTTTGTCAGTGACGCGCTGGTAGCACTTTTCTGCCACATGCTCTCGATATGTCTTGTCCTCATACAAGTGCGAGAGGATCTCGACTAAATGCTCCGTGGAGGGGCATGGCATCTCCCGGCCATAATTTGTATCCACATCAACGTGGTCGCACCGGATCAACTCTCCATACCCCTCAAAAATCTCCTTAGTACTGGTATGGTCTGGTACCACCTGAGCGACACGGCAGGCAGCGTTTTCAAAGTTGACCAGCTCCCAACCACCACCCTTGGTGGTATTGACACCAACATCAGCGCAGTTATAAATCCAGTTCAGCATCTCCACCGGCACATTCGGGGGGTTATGGCTGTTAGATGTCATGATGATCCGACCATTTGGATCAAGACCGTTCTTACCCATCTCCCTGGCAAACAGAGGCATCAGATCCCAGCCTTGGTCCTTCAGGCCCATGTGCATATACAACTGAGCATCCGGCCTACCAACAGCAAACTTGGCAAAGGCAGCAATCGTGATGTCCATCCGTTTGCGGAACTGGTTTCTGTTTCCGTTCAACACAATAAAGATGTCTTTCTTGAGACCCAGCTTCTCCCTAGCCTCCCCCTGGTCCATGGGATAGAAAACATCCGAATCTAAACCATGTGGAATTACGGCAATAGGCTTGGTAATACCTGCTTTTACAAATTCGTACGCACCGAATTCAGTAAAAGCAACCAACCCATCCCATCCATTGATATGTGGATCAATGCCACCAAGCCAGTTATAGCTGTCCATCGTCAGGTAACCGACGAACTTAAACTTACCAGCTTTATGCAAGTCCTCGATACGACGGTACTGCTCACTAACGATCCATGGATCATTCAGACTAAAGACAATGTCAGGTTGTTCTTTTTCGACGATTTCACGGATGCGATCTTCTCCAAAGGGCGCCTGCTGAAATCGGTTAGACGCCGGGTACATCTTGAAATCTTTCTGTTCATCTGTTGGATCACCATGCCAATTACAGGCCAACACAACAAATTCAAAGTTATCTCTCAGCCTGGGCAATACGGCACCACTAACTCGTCCAAAGCCAGTCATGGCAGCAAAATCTGCCACCCACAAGACTTTAGTTTTCTTTTTTGACATTGAAAATGAAACAGTTCTCGCCTTACTATACAGAAACAGTAGGTGTTATTGACCGTACTAACTCTTTTTCTTCTGTTGTTTTTGCTTTTAGTTTCTTCTTTAAAAACTCAGCAGCTCTATGTGTTCGCGTTGTGTCCCCGCAGGTATAAAGATCGATAGCGCAGTACCCGATCTCTGGCCAGGTGTGGATACTTGCATGTGATTCCGACAGCAGTGCTAGGAGAGTCACTCCTTGTGGCTGAAACTTTTCCCCAAAAATCCGAAGAATAGTTGCTTTTGCCATAACAAGAGAAGCTTCAAGCAACTGTTGAAGCTTCTCGTAATCATCCAGAATTCCTGGGTCACACCCATAAAGATCAAGGATTAAATGTCGACCATTCCCCATTTGGATAATTCATCTTCATTTATTGTTTCATTAGTCTTGTTATCCAAGACATTTCCATATTGATCCTGCCAATTTTCTTTGTTTAAACCGACTTCTACAATCGAAGGATAGGTTTTGTACTTGGTTGGATCAGCAAGTCGACAAGCAATATTGCCGACCCTCCAGCCTCCTTTGGTCTTAAATTTATAAACATTCAGAGCAAGTTGATGACGACACACATCCATCAGAAGAGTTTCAAATCGGCTGCGCCCTAGGATGTTATTATTTGACGCCCTGGAAAACTCACAGTAGTTGGCGTAAAGCCAGTTATCAGAATTGGAGTATAGTTTACCGGAACCAGCTACTGCGTTCTTTGCCAATCCGATGGCAGACGACACATCTGGATCGAAAACAATACAGTGCTCTAGCCAATCCATAATTTGATTGGACTTCAGAATTTGTTCTCGATGGTGTTTGGCAAAAAACTCAACCTTGCTGGTGGTTTCCATAAGGTATTCTCGCATTTCAACTTCTGACATATCCAGAACCCAATTCACCAGCCCTGGAAGCAAAGAAGCAAACTCTCCAAACGGACGACCGTTGTCGTCCATATCAATAAGGGTACGTTGTTCTGCCGAGTTACCAGTAAATGGTTTATCAAATGGAATCGTAAGACGCCGCCTGGCAAGACCAGAAGTTGGATCTGTAGTTTGAATTGGTTCGTTTGCTGTAATAATAACGAGACCATTAAATTTAAACGGTTTTTGAGACCCAGCTTGGAACTTACGTTCTTTACGAATTAGGTCACGACCGGTCACTGCTTTTAACACAGATACCGATCCGCCATACCGCTCCACATCATTGAACAGCAACAGTTTTTTCTTATACAGATTTGCTGTCTCAAACCTATTTTTCTCAAGGTGTTCCAAGGATGAGATCATTGCGTTCTCATCGCCCACCAATGCATGGGCAAGGTTTGAATAGGTCGACTTACCAGATTTCCCTGGGCCTACAATCTCAACAAACTTTTGTATTTCCGAGTGACTAAGAAGTACAGCACGAAGCCAAGCCCTTAATACCTGAACGCGACTCCAATCATTATTCTGTGCTTCCTTCAGCCATTTAATGATGGGTTCACAACCTGCCCCTGGATCGTAGTCATAAGGCAGTTGTTGTATCATGTACATTTCTTTGTTGAATGGAAGAAGCTCCCTTGTTTTAACGTTCAAGATCCCATTGGTAAAAAGTAGTAGCTCATTGTCTTCATACCAATCTTCATGCAGGGTTGAAATCCTGAGCTGCTCCATGACATCCGAGATCATATTCATGGAATATCCATTGGGAAGCAGTGATTCTTTTACATACTCAAGATGCTCTTTAATAGAGCTTTTCATTTCAAGCTCTGAGAGGTGACACCAGACACCAGGCGAACGATGGCCATAGATATAGAAAAAGCCCTGGTTTTCGCTATACCTTAAATTCCCGTTATACATACTGAGAATTTTCTCAGCAACAACATCAGATGATTGATTTTTGGGGCGAGGTTCTTTACTTTTCCCTTTTCTTTCTTTACCCCATGTTTTTGCTGTAGATAAGATCGTGGTTTTTTCTTCTTTGATCGCCGGCATAGTACTTTGCTCTTGAATATGTGACTCAATTTTTTCAAGCTCTGATGCGATGTGCTCAAGCGTTGAGTCATCTACATTCATCACTTTATAATCCATGGATGGCGTCCATCCCTGTTCCTTGGCTACATGGATCAAGGAACCAAGACCGCGTCCACCGCTTTTACTAAAGGACAACCAACGTTTATGGCATTCACCTTCTCGATATTTTTCAGATTGCTTAGACCATTCATCCCATTGCTCTAGCAAGGATTCGTCCAATGCATGAAGCGTTTGACCAACTGTAATCCAGATGTCATAATCATCTGCTGCCTCTGGAGGCATACCCCACGTTGCTTCAATTGCAAGTTGGATATCTCGCTCTAGTCCTATCGATGAGGTTATAGCAAATCCGCTACCAATAATTCGAGAGACTTCCTGAGCTGGTTTTCCTTGTTTTGCGTTTTTAGTAATGATGCCATCCAAGATCCAACCAGGAAGTTCAGGCAGCTTGTCCGCCCACTCAAAACCCAACCCTTCTCCTGTGTAGTAGCCTTCTGTCTCTGGGTGCAGACCCATCAAGACACCCTGGTGTTTTTTCCAAAGGATCTCAAGCTTTTCTTTATTTTCTTCTGCGTGCCAGGTGTATTTATTTCTTAAAAAATGTTTGTGCTTGTCGCGGTCTAACTTGTAGAGGCGACGTTCCCTTCCCTTTTTACCGCTAAAGATGGTAAGGGTGGGAGGCAAGGCGTCATACCAACAGAATCCACTGATTTTTTCGATGAGTTTGTAGACGCTTGGTCCGTCAACATCAACCCAAACCAAACCATAAGGATGGTTATAGGTAGGGCCGCCAAGTACGCCAATTGCTTTACAGTCACCTGTTGCTAGCTCCTCTTCAATTTCTTTGACACTAAATGGTTTGTTCTGCCAGCCCTGGATGTACGGATCTTTATTTGCACCCAGTGGAGTCAGGGGCCAATCAATTGGAATAAGATCAAGCCTAATTTCGCCAGGCTTAAGAGCTTGTTGACTTTGGCTTGTCATACTTCCGTTTGCTGCAGAACTTCTACTTTAAGGTTTTTCTCTGGGAATGAGCTTTCCTTTAGGATGTTGTAGGCATGGAGATGCATAAGGGTGGGCAGGACAAAACAATCCCCGTCCACCGCAGTATTCATGCGGTTCAGGAGAGTATTGATCCACTCACCCACGCAGATTACGTGGATGTCCATGGAAGGCTCAGTTGTGTGTCTTCTTATCCTACGGCCGGTTATCTGGCTGTCTTCCCAAGATTGCGTTAAATCACTGAGTCTTATTGGACTCATGTTCTTTATATTTAGCCCTTTTATCAATTGCCATAAATTCTTTCATCAGTTTGTTGTACAACTCAACAGCATCTTCTTTTGTTACAACAGCACGCTCGCAGGCAATAGTCCAGGCCAGGCGCTTACGGCATTCCATGGGAGCTTGAGGGTTGTAAGCCATGATCTTATCAGAGCACGTCCTCAGATCAGATCAGCGTCATAGACACCGCAATTTTCAATTTGCGTATAGTATTCTTCGACAAGTTTATACCAATCTTCGTGCAACATATCCAAGTAACGACGACCGATCTTGAAGACCTGGGTCCGCAGAGGAGTTGATACCAGCACTGCCGCCTGCTGCACCTTCATTCCCAATGTTTGGGTAATACCTAAGTCATAAGCAGCTAACTGTTTTAGGCATTTCTTGAACTTCAGGTGACCACCAAGAAGGTCTCGCCATTCCTGGGACCCTTTTTCAAGATCTTTTGGCCATTTACGACTGTATGGTTTGACACTGGTCTTAAGGTCGGCCAATGTCAACTTGCCGCCTACTACACCAATAATGTCAGGACTTCCTGACCAAGCCCTCCCTTCTTCATCCTGGCCCCATACTCGACCAACCCCATCGTTTGACAGAGCAAACTGATGTTTATCCAAAAGAGGAGTCTCAGCCCATAACACTTCTTCAAATTGATCCAGAATCTGTGGCATCCCAGACCAAAACTCTGCGTACTCCTCTGGGATTTCAGGGTTTTTATCTCCTTTTAGGTAGCATTCCATACCATAGTGGATTGCCGTACCCCTCTCAGCAGCTTGTTCTTTAACACCCGGATTAGCCTTGGACCACATTTCAAGCTTCCGTTTGTTTGCTTCGGAAGCAGTTTCTGATAGGATTGTCGTCACACTGGGCGCCGGCCCTGTTACAAATGGGGTATGATAATGTCTCTTACCGTTGATTGTAATTCGGGCGGGACGGCTGTTTAGCTCCCGCATTAGCTCTGGTTGCTCTTGATATTTCAGCGACCAGGGATCGCTGTTTTCAATTTTAGCAACCATTGATGGTTTTGTATATTGCTGCTAACTTAGCATGAAAAGAACCAGAGTGCAGTGGACAACTTTAACTACGCAATTGCGTCGATCCTGGGGGCTATGCTCGTGGTGATCAGCATGGATGCATACCTCTTTTTTACCGAAGTCCTTTCTCGCCAGTAACCATGGGCTCCAACCTTACGCGTTTTTATTTTGACTTTGATGAGGACTGCAGAACTGGCTGTCTGAACAACCTTGCTTTCGAGGATGTTGAAACCATTGAAGCTGATGCGTACGAAAAAGAGCTACAATCCAAGGATATCCCGTACACTCGAATTGATCTTTAGTTATGACACGCACCTGGAATGAGTATTTTGAACCACTGAAACCACGCCTTGGTGCACGCGAGCTCACTTTCCAAAAAATCTTTGACCATCTAGACGAGTGTCATAAACCAATTATTATTGAAACCGGGACGTATCGAGAAGAAAACAACTACACAGGCGATGGTTGCTCAACTCTTTTATTTGACAATTACATTGACATACGTGGGGAAGGTCAGCTGATTTCAATTGACATTGACCCAGGTGCCTGCGCCCTGGCACGTAAGAACACTAAACATGCGGAGGTAATCGAGTCTGATTCCGTGGAAGCACTTGACACCTTTTATGGTGCTTGTGACTTGTTGTACTTGGACTCGTACAACATTACTGACTGGAATAATGACTGGGCACCAGCCGCGCATCACCTAAAGGAATTGCTTGCTGCCTACCAACTCCTGAATCCTGGTACTTTAATTGTTGTTGATGACAATATCAAAGCACCTGATGGACGCCGACATGGCAAAGGTCGCCTTGTTTACGAACTGATGGAGTCGATTGGTATTGAACCATGGTTTGACTCGTATCAAATTGGCTGGCTCTGGTACTAGTTATCCGTACTTTTCATTGTGTTGTTCTTGATGCATAATAGTAATGTGACAAAGAACAGCTATGTTTACTATAGTTAGAGCACCACGCACTTCTGAAATGTCTCTTTCTACGCAAGTCAAGGATTCTTTGGATCAAGCCTCAGCATGCCTACGTGAAGCACTTGCGTTTGCTGCACGCACGGAGCACCCGCTTACGGTGAATACGTTATCTGATCTTTTGATCCGCATCGAATCCCTGGAGCAAGTTGATGATTTGATGCAGCAATTTACAAAGAAGGATGACGAGAAGAAGCATCCCTACCGAGGCTGAACGCCTCGAAAGATACCTAGCGACGTTACCAATACCTGAGCCAACTCCTAAGGAAATGGAGCAGGTATTCTTGCGTCCGTGTAAGTGGCGTAGAATACTAGAAGAGCGTAATAAAAATCCTGATGTCTCAGGAGAATAAATATACAAAACCTGGGATGCGTGAACGCATCAAAGATAGGATCATGGCCGGCTCCAAGGGCGGTAAGCCAGGTCAATGGAGCGCACGTAAGGCCCAGCTACTTGCACAGGAGTATGAAAAAGCAGGCGGTGGCTATAAAGGCGGAAAGGGTGAAAAACAAAAGTCTTTAGAAAAGTGGGGCAAAGAGAAGTGGATGACAAAAGACGAGTACGAAAAACGAAAGAAAGCTAAGTCTGCTGCCAAGAAGTATAAGGAGAGTAAGTGATGGAATTATTTCAGAAGTTTTTAAATCGTGTAGGCCGCACGTACGGTCAAGTCGACAAAAATGTTTTTGGTGGTTTGTTACCTGGTGGCGCAGCAACACCTATAGGTGCAGCATTTCAAAGATCAGGTATCCCAAAAGGAGCACAGCCAACTGATTTAGAACGCAGGCAGGCATCTTTAATTGACGCAGCAGCTAGTAGCATAAGCAATGCCCAACCTTTTGTTGAGCGAGCAGTACGCTCTTCTCCTCCTATTGTTCAACAAGGTATATCAAAAGGTTTAAATGCTTTACCTTTTAGCGTAAATCTCTTTGGAAGATATTACACTGGACTTGGCCCAACTGGATTAGAGATACCAAAAGAACTTACAAGTGAAGTGAATAAAGTTATAAGCAAGCCTGACTATCAAAAAAATTTACTTAAAGCTGCTATAGATGAAGAAAGAAACTTAAGTGCCATTTTAAATTCACCTTCTGCTTCAGGCATGGATATGCCTAATGTTAGGAAGTTTGCAAATGATGCATTAGCCGAAACAAGAAGCAGAATAAAAAGAATGGGAACAGGGCAGATCCCCTATGATGCCTACTCAACTTCAGCGGGAAGCAATCCATTGAGTTCCCCCTCTACTTCTCTTGGAAGAGTCTGGTTCACTCCCGACGAACAAGGATATACAGCCAATGAAAAATATGACTTTTCCTATGGTGCTGCAGATAGAAAAGAACCAATGCAACAGATCCCTGGTGGAATTGCACCATTAAACCCCTCTCAAGAAACAGCTTTGTCTGCGGCTATGGCGACAAAATACTTATTCTCTGGGATTGGCGGAGGCCCTTCTTTTGCACCTAGCGCGCATCCACTTACCAATTTTGGTCGTGCAGTCGTAATGAAAATGCCAGACAAATCATTTATTTATCCCGTCAATATTCGTTAACCATGGCAGACCGCGCAATTCAAAAAGGATACACCAAGCGTTACCTACCAGAAAAAGCTTGGGCCTCACTGTCTAAAAAAGAACGTGAGGAGACTGATCAGAAGAAAAGAGCTGGTAGCCGAGAAGGCAAACAGTTCGTACCAAACACTGAAAAAGCAAAGAAAGCTGGACGGGCTGCACGTCGCTACCGCGACAGCAAGTAAGTTATGATATCCTGACAAACGGAGCAATACCGCTCTGGGACTAATAGTCGAACAGTCCCTAACTGTTACGAACGTGGTGCTTCGCAACAAGTTGAGTAGGTAGGAAGCTATGATCCCGGTTTAGTACACCGGGATTTTTTTGTGACTACTCTTGTTGCCAACGTACCGCCCGTCAAGGTTTGGGTGCGTCGTGAATACCTGCGTGACTTACGTGATGGTCATGGTGAATATACGCTGGGTTATTGGGTAACTTGCAAGTCCTTAACAGGTAGAGCATTACAGTTTGAAACTTACCTAACTGAGTATGGTGCGTTATATGACAAGCTTCCCATCAGCGCATTCCTTGGCTGGGATCCCAACCATCCGGAAAAACCAGAAAGTCCAACACCAGACCTGGAGCTGACCGACCTGCAGTTCTGGAATGGGTTTGATCATGGTCTTACGGTCATTGAAAAGAACTTGATCTTTAATATGGAGTTCCAAGTGATGACACGCAGTGCCGGTGTAATGACGGGCACATACCTATTTACGATTGACAATTATCATCCACATCGGAACGAACCCGACTTTTATTTTGCGGAGTTTCCTGATGAACACAAATCCCATAACATTGTGGCTTTGGACAACGGTCAAATTGGCGCTTATCCCAATAACCGTTGCCGCATGGTTGATCCATCACTAAGCAACCATGACCTTAAGACCCCAGACTTTAAGGTTTCAACACGATATTTTGACTCCGAGAAAGCGTTAAAATGGGGCCGCTTAGGCGAATGCGACGATTACTTCTGGCAAACTCCCAATGAAAAAGGTGTAGAATAAATCCGTTCCCCCTCTCTTTTGATGGGGCAGCAAGGGTGCAACAAGGAACGTTGCATTAAACAAAGGATCCCATCAGCCGCATCGTAGATTACCGTAGGCGGACATCCTTGCCCTTAACAACACCCCCTATGCTTAGCTCTGGGACGCCAGATGACGCACAAACCTGGGGGTCACTCGGGATGTAGTAGAAAAGTATCACATTGCGTTTGGGACGCAAAGGAGAAGGGGCAGTACCTTCCATCCCGATCACCTGGTCCGACGCTAATTGGATAAGACGGTTACTGCCGATTGCAGGACGATGTAGGTTCGAATCCTACCCAGGTGCTATCGAGAATCTCAATAAATGACGTTTATTGGAAATACTGATAAATTATATTTACGTCTGATAAAAACTATACGTGGCTTGGGCTGATGCCAAAAAACGTATCGATAAAAATCGACAGAAGCTTCTGGAGTACAAGAAGACTTTGCAGTGCGAGAAGTGTGGGTTGGATGATCACCGCGTCCTTGAGTTCCACCACGTAGGTGACAAGGATAATAACATCTCATCCATGGTGAATCATGGGTACTCCTGGAGCAGAGTCGAAGCAGAGATCGAGAAGTGCATCCCGCTCTGCTGCAACTGCCACAGGCTTGAGCATTGGGTTAGTTAACGAAAGAATAAACCACCTGCTTCAGAAATACCTAATTCTGGAACAGTAAAAGTACCAAAGGGAGTTGGGAACTTCCATTTACCACCTCGTTTGCGTGCGGCTTCTGCCCGCCTAAATTGAGCTTCAATTGCTTTCTTATCTGCTGCGGCGTTTATTTTAGATGAGCCACCTAATTGAGACGTTACGGCAATTGGGTTAGCAATGCGCAAAGTAGTTGCGGCTGCAGGGATAACAGCAGCAGCCGTTTGTGGAGCCAAACGTTGAGCCAGGCCAGCGCCAGCACCAACTAGTGGAGCAGTAGCTGCGCCAATTGCATATTCTTTTGCAACTTGAGTAGCTGCTTTACGTACGTCACCCGTTTCAACTGCCTGCCTAAATTCTGGATCAAACAACGGAACAGAACCAGCAAGGTCTGTTGTTGTGTTAAAACCGGTTCGTATTGCTTGCTTAATGTTTGGTAAAGCTTTATTGTATCCCTCAATTTGCTTTGCTTTAGCGGCAGCTTCAAGCAACGCATCTTTTGGATCTATACCAGCACCCTTAAATACATTAGTAGTAAAATTAATAGGATTTAAATTAGCTTCAGACCCTAGGTTTGGAGGGTTTAAATATATTCTTTCTCCACCGGTAAAGTCCACTGGAGCAGCAGCACTAATTCCACTTGCTCCAGGTTGAGCACCACGTGCGGTAGTAAATGCTTCAGTAAGAGCTGATTTAAGATTTACATCTTCTTTTAGGTCTTGGAAAAAGTTTGGATCATTGTAAATTGATTTAGTATAAAACGTATTTCCTACATCGCTTACAGCTGAAGCGACAGGAGCAATATCACGCGCATAGGGCCTTTGTGGTTTAGGCCCAATAGTATCTTCCAAAACATTACGAACCGTGCGACCACCAATGGCTTTATCTCCCAACAAAGCTTGGTATACACGCAAATCCCTTTCAAATCCAGGAGACTCTACATCAATCCCCTGGCTTTTAAGACTATTAATTGTTTCAGGTAAAACATAGCCTTGGCTCATCTCGTTTAAAGCATCTGCTTTAAGCTCCCATTGTTTTGGCGCTTCTCTTAAGGCAGTTTGCTCAGGTGTATTAAAGAATTGTTCTTCTTTTTCAATAGCAGTTCTAAGAGTAGGAGTTGCTTGATTGATTTTATTTTGTAATTCTTGGAAGTAAAGATTTTGATCTACAGTGGGAACTAAGGGTGCATTCATTAAAGACAGTGGATTTCCATAAGGAATGCCACCCTTGTTGTATCCACCAGCAATCCTTTGCGTGGTTACACGAGGAGGGCCATAGTTTTTTGTAGGATCATTGCCCATAAATTCATCAAGGGCTTGATTACGTTTAGCAAATGCTTCTCGTGTGCGTGCATCATCCCACTCAACAGAACCTCCACGTTTAAACGCATTCCAGTTTTGATTAACTTGATCGTAAAACTCTTGACCCCTTTGGGCCATGGTGTTGAATTCTTCTGTGCTAATTGGAGGGCTTAAGAAAGATTCAACTCTATTTTGATCGCGGAATAATGAACTTCCTCTTGCAGCGCCACGTTGTTGAACAAGGGTTCGACCACCCATTCTTGCGTTTTGACGTGCAAGATCTAATCCAATATCGTAAGCTTGAGCAGGATTTAAATCATCAAGATAATCAAGTTGTTGTGTCAGTCCTTTAAGGCCAATACGATCTGTTCCAAGTGGAGTTGCACCAACATTTTCTGCAATTGTGATTAATTCTTCTCCACGTAATGTATTACCAACATTAGCAAAATCATGCATGGCGTCATGCAAGATTAATTCATTTCCATAAGGTTGACGCGTTTGTGGATTGATTACTTGAGCCTGCCCTGGTTTTTGCCCTGGGAAGTATTGATCTAAAAATCTTTGAGCCCGTTCATTAACAGTTTCTGTGTTTCTAATATCGACAGGTTCTTCTGTAAAATCAAACTCTTTTCCAAATGGTGAAGCAGTTGGAGCGTAATCTTTATCTTCTAGATTAAGTACAGGAACACGTTTAGGATATAGTTCTTCAAAATTGGTAACAGGTAGATCACTAGTTGGTCCTTGTGGATATATTGTTTTAATGTGAATTTGACCAGGTATTGAATAATCCGGAGATGCAATAGGTGTATTCCGCGTTGGAAAACCTGGATTTAATAATCCAGCAGGCCCTCTATTTGCATAGTTTTCTGCAGCGATTTGACTTGCTCTTTCAGCAGATAACTGTATAGCTTGCCGTGCTAATTGTTGTTGTTTTGCGGCTTCAAACTTAGCAGCACGATCATACAAACTTTGCAGTTCACCTGCTAAAGGTTGACCGGTTCTAGCAGCATTAACAATTGCTGCATTTAATTTTACACGTTCTGCAGGTGTTAATTCCATTAGTTAGTCCGCAACGTAGCTTTAATAAACCAAGCAGCCTTAAATGCTTGGCCACACAAATCGCTTAGGTAGTTCTGGATGTCAATAGCACCTACCTTGGCAGCAATGGGCTCCAGCTTCTTGGCTTTCATGCCTAGCTCCTCCAGATTCTTATAGTACGTAGCGAGTTGATCCGTTCCTTTGTAGCTGGTAACATGCTGGATACCAGGACCGGCATCAGCTAGTCCCTTGGCGCACATGGGCATCAGGTAGTCCATGCTGCGAATAAATTCACCCAGCGTATCGAACTGCGTCAGATGAGCTTCGTACTGGTCTTTAAGGAATGCATGCACCCCGAGGAAGTTCGCCCCCTCGTGGTTCAGGTGAATGAGATGGGATTGTGTTTGAAGTTCCTTGAGATAGGAACAGAGAGAGATGCATTGCTGGATAAAGGCCCCGACATCACCATTCTTTGATTTACCAGGCGCTTTAGGCTTTGCCTGTTGTTGCGGAGCCTCTTGTGCAACAGGGGGTTGAGTTTGCGGTAGCCGACCATGACCTGGGGTATACATAGAACATTAGCGATGTATTTAGTTTATCAAACGTAATCTGTTACTTGAGCAGTGCCACTTGCTGCATCCCATTGGTTTAACAACCAAAGATCAAGAAGATACTTGATCTTTAAGTAGATCTCTCCTCCAACTAGCCTTTAGATGTCCATAGTCCCTGGGCTCTGTAACCAACACATCTAATGCACCACATAAGTCACAGGATCCTTGGTGATAAGTAGCACAATGATGCGGGGGACCAATGTAGTTTCCTCTTTTATACCAAGAGCCATAAGCTTCGCCACATCCGTGACAAATCCATTGAGGATAACCGGCTTCTTTGGTGCGTCCCATCACTTCAATCCTTTAAGACAGTCAACAAGACTTTTTGCTTTGGCGTATTCTTTTGCTGCAATATTTAAATTTTCTATTGCCGCAGCATAAAAGGCCTTATAGAGATCTTGTCCTGTGAGTTCATTAGTGAATTCACAGATGGTATCTGCAAAATGCTCTTGTGCTTTTTTCATCCAACGCGCTTTTGTGTATGTATTGACAGCGTGTTGCGTGTCATGCAACGCTTCACGTGAATCCTTGGTAACAAGAGGCTCATCAATCTCCGCTACCACTTTGTGTTTACGGTACCAGTCTTGCCATTGCTCGATGGCTTCCATTGGTTTGTCGGTGAGATCCATCTGAATAAAAAGGACGTACCACTAGTGTGGCACGTCCAAGACCAGAAGTGTGTTCAATGTAAACCTTAAGACATAGTCACAGGTTGCAGCTTACCTTCTTCATAGAGACGGACTGCTTCCATCATCTCAAACCACTTGTCGCGCATGGCTGGACCAGCTTCGCGGATGCAAAACTCTTCCCACAACCCGGTGTACAGACCTTTGACTCCAGGAGGCCCTTGGTGACGACCAGAGCATTGATACATATGCTCCATGAAATCTGCTTTGCGTTGCTCAGATGCTACATCCCAGCCGGCAAGGTAGTCAGTATTCATCATGTCAGTCGTTGGATGCAATGCCAGTCAGGGAGGAAGTCATACCAATGACCTGGTTAAGCTCAAAGACCATATCATGGATTTCATCTTGAAGAGAGTCGGCAATCTCCTCAGGTGTTTTCCCGGAAAAAGAGTTGTGCTCAATTTCAATATCCACCTCAAAAGACAAGGTGAGCTTGGGAACAGGAACGGTGTCCATCTGTGTATGTATTGGCTTGATCAGGCTAGCAGTCTTTACTTATTGATCAAGCGTTCTAGGGAATTTGTTTGGTTTTGCTGGTAGTAGCCCAGCCGTTCTTGGATGATCTGGTAATAACTGATGGCAGCATCAACCATCTCAGTTGGATCCATGGATGATGCAAGGTTTTCATTAGCAAGCATGGCGGCTGTCAAGATGACAACACCATGTTCCATCTTGGAACCGATCGTTGCAGAAAGAGGAGTCCCATCATTGGTGAACCCAGCAATCAACTTATTAAGGGCTGCATCACCGTTCATGAGACTCCTGTGCTAGTACTTCTAGTTTAACTCATCATAGACTTGTAAATAAAAGAAAAATGTTTGATAAGCTTAAAGCTTTAATGGCAACTAAAGTTGCAAAAGAAGCAAAAGAACTTATTGGTCACGGTCAATACGGAACAGTTCATGTTGATTCCCCCGGAGTAGTACGAAAAGAAATTTTAGGAGAATCACCTGCAAATATTTTAAACGAGGCCAATTTACAGGCTCGTGCTGCAGAATTAAACATAGCTCCGCGCATTAATGAAGTAACAGTTTCTAATGCAGGTGGAACAATTGCAATGCAAGACTTAAGAGAAAATTACGTACCTTTAGGAGTTGATGTAAACGACTGGGTAGAACCTGATTGGACAGGAGGAGAATGGGCTGTAAAACACATTGAAGCAAATAATCAGTTAAATAAAGCACAACAACAAATGGCGCAAGTAGATACGCATAAACAACTAGCGCACCTGGCACTAAACAACGTAATGCTTAATGATAGGCATATGGAGAATATTTTTGTAAACAAACTTTCCAATCGCCCAATGCAAATTGATTTTGGATTAGCAACTGAGCTTAAAACACCAAGTGAACAAGCCGGTGCATTGGCTTATCATGTTGGAAATGGCTTAGCAGCTGCAGGTTTAACAGATGAAGCACAGTTATTTAGTTCTTTAGTAAATGAAGTTGGTGAATTTAATATCATGACAAATACCTACAACAATCCAGCGGCTGCTTTGGATATGGCAAAACAAGGCTTATCAAGATTACAAAAAATTAAAATGCCGCATGTTAAACAGATTAGTGCAGCGCAACAAAATGCATTAGAAGTAGATAGAAAAAAACCCTCATGGATGCTAACAGAAACACCAGTGTTTACACGTCGGAATACATGGGGTGAGCCAATTGAAAAGGGGTACTATGGTACCCCTGTATAGCGTTTACTTAGCTGCTTTCTCTCGCTGGATGTGATACCAATATGCATTGGCAGCATTTTGATGGAAGCGTTTACCAAGAAGCAACTTAAGCTTCTTCTCTTCCAGCTCGTCGTACTCATCAATCTTGTATGAGCACACACGATCACCATCCATGAGCATATCCATCTGCAGACCATTCATCTCCAACTGAAGATCAAAGTCTTTGAGGGCGTGCTCATGACAGCTCATCTTGATACGAGCATCCTCGACATCAATCGGCGCTGGAATCTTCTGGTAGAACGAATCCTGGATACTCGGATGGAACCAAGTCCACCTTTGGTTCTCCGAAGATTCGTTTGGTGCGGACGGAATATTCTTGGATGACCTTGACTCCAGAGGGGAGTTGTTGGCCTTCTTGATAGGCGCTGCGTATGGCATCGAGATTAGGGAGGACTTTAGTGGTTGTTTTGGGTTCAGTTCTGTCGGACAGAACTTCTCCTGACATTGAACGTAACACAACTCGCTTGGTTGTTGTGACTTCTTCCTCAATGCAATAATTTGATCGTTCCTCAGTGTGCCAAAACTCTGGGTCCGAGGTGATCTCGACGGTAAGATCCTTCTTTTTGACAAGGGTGAACTGATAATTACGACCTGTGATCTTGTTCGAATCCAGTGGAAGGACCCGACGCAAGTAATTTAACAGGCCTTTGAGTGATTTGAGCTGTGCTTCATGGTGGCGTTTGGACTGGGTGATGAGGTCACTTTCTTTCTTGATGCGCTCCAATGCGTCCTCATGGGCAGCCATTGCGTAATGAATACGATCAACCTTCTCTGAGCGTAGGTTGGCACAAGCTTCAAGCTCTGCTTTTGCCAGGTCTTGGGACTCAGGAGTGAGAAGAGGCAGAGACTTTTCGAGAGCAGCATAGTGCTCGTAGAGTTTAATGATGTTGAGATCTTTGAGTTTAGCTTGTGTGATTTGAGTTGTCATGGTTCAAGTCAGTTGAAGTGAGCTTGGTACTTATTAAATGCATAGGTCAGCAGTATACCTGCTGCTGCCCATAACAAATCTTTCATTACCGGAAGTACGGCGGCAAACAAGGATTCAAACACGATTGAAGTTGAGATGGTGTGGTGAGCAGTTTTACGTCATACTCAGGACGGTCCCTTGGAAGACGTGATTAGTCTAGCACTGTTTGGTCGGTACCCAGGGCATCGGTGACGCCATTAAGACCAGCAGTTACAATCTCAGTCAGTTTATTAATGTAGTCGGTCAGTTTACAGATGTAATCAGTGAGTGCTTCGATCTTGGCATCAACAGATTCCATGCGCAGAAGAAGCTCTTGCCTGGTAGGACTCAATTCAAACAACACATCATCCTTAACGGCTTCAGGGTTGTTTGCTTTTTGGTAGCGACGACAATCATCGTTGGTCTGATAGGTGCATTCTTGGTACATATCAAGGACTGTTTTGAAGTCCACATTCCCAACACCTTTGGTGGTCAAGATGTTGCAAGTTTGTAGATAAAGCTCAGCAGCAAACCGAACATTATCTTCAAAGAACTCTTGGTACTGCTCTGTTGAAAGTCCGTAGGTGTCAATCGACATGGTTGGAACAAGCTTTGTGGAGTGCATCAAGTATAAAGGTTTTTTGACCTTCGTCACCAAGGTCAGTCCACCATTGAAGATCTGGATCTTTCTCGTCCCACTCGATGTGGATGGTACCGGATCCATCATCTTCTTCGATGAATTCAATCTTCAGTTTGTTTATCGAACTCGGATTGCACATGGCCGAGGAGTACGTTTTCTGCATAGGTTTCACAGTCGGTTTTAATCTCTGCACCTAGCTTAACAAGACCCCAGTAGGTGTCTTCGTCAACTTCAAGGTTCATGGTGTACTTGCTGTTGTGCAATTGCATTTGGGTAAATGGTTTTGATACCAAGCCTAAAGTGTAATCATACAAATCTGATATCAGAACATAATCAAGTTTAGGTGTCATTGTTTCTTAACAGCAGACTTGAGTTGTGGCAGCGCAGTACCAGGGAATGGAACGTAGCCTGCATCACACATATTAAAGAACAAATCCCATGCGTCGTGCTGCGTAAAGATCTCCTTAGGTTTGTAGGTACGCCAGTGAGTCAGTGGAGCTTGTGCCCCTGAGTTGGTGTACAAAAGTACAAAACGACCATCGCTGATGTGGTCAGCAGGCGGAGCAAACCACCAGGCAACGCACTTCTCAGGTGTGCCACTGGGGCTTGCGTTCCGTGCTTCGGTGCGTTTACACAGCAGTTCACGGTACTTGTTGAACCAGCTCAGGTGGATGCACCAGGGTTTGAATCCTGTGATTTCGGCCTCAAAGTCAGATAAGTTGCTGAGCTGACGCTGATACGACCCACACGAACACCAAGGTTCACCCATGACAGGTGCCTGTTCGCCTTCCATGTCGCTGTCAAGATCAATGGGCCGACCCTGAAGCCGCATTCCGTCTGGTGCAACCAGATGGCCAAGATCCGTCTGATCGGACTGGAGCAGGTGGACAAGCTTTTGTTGTTCGGATACATGTATAAATTTGTCAGCCCAGTGAGCTTGAAGTTTTGCATTGGATGTCAAGTGTCCGAGTGCGTGTGAGTAATGCCAGCCCTTAAACATAATGTAAGCATTGTTATGCCATACACTAGGGCCACGATAATTAGGGCCAAGGTAAGAAAAGAAATCTTTCAGTCGATAGGTGTAGGTATTGTACTGGGTCTTGATTAATTCACGGTCATAAGCCTGCTCACTACCATCGCGACGCACCACAATACAATGATCGCCTCGCAGATAAATGCCAGCAATCTCGGTGTCATCAAAGCCCTGGTATGCACGCGTAATGTTCGTCTGCGAGTAGATCGACGCCTGCGCTGCGTTGAGTTCAGTTTGTGTTTGGATGGACATGATTGGAATGGAGTTGAGTTGTCAAGCATACTTGGTGCAGCCGACCGACCAAGCATAACAGGGTGTAGGGGAGGAGGTCGCGGTCTGTGTGTAATTCTTAACACAACACAAAGATCTCAAATGGTTTTAACTGGTCGAGTACAATAACAAAAGACAATTAAATAACATGCTCAAATTTGAAATGTCACCAGAAGATCTGTTCTGGCAAGAAAAAACTATTCGATCCATCAATGAATCTACCTCCCTGGAAGAAGTAAAAGAAATGGCCGTGCTGCTTACGAAGATCGCAGCAACACGGCAGATTGCAATTAAAGGATTGGTCAAAGATGCAATGGAGCTGATGCAAGGACAATTCTCACATCAGCTCCCAGCTCAATCAGAGGAGTGAATCGTCCTCTCCAGTCAGGGGATCACGGGCAGGCAGTGCTTTCACGTCAACTGCATCCGTGGAGCGAGCCACGGGCAAAATCTCAACACCTTGCTTGATGCCATAGGCACCACCAAGCTTGTCTGCATCCTGCTTAGCATGGATGTTGATGTAGTCCTGGAACATATCTTGATACTTCCAGGTAGACTCACGATCTTCATCGGGGATCGAAAGACGACTCAGCGATTCGATCGCAGCTTCTTGCGTTGAATAATCAGGGATCTCGAACGATTCGATAGCACAGATCTCAACGTTGTTTGCACCACGCATCTCATTAGCAAGCACAGGAGCAAACACTGTGGTGGCATAAAACTTTTCGTTGAATGCCAGAGGCACTTCAGAATCCAGTGCTTTGCTAAGGCACTTGGACATTTCCTTCTCGTATAGTTTGATCTTGTCCGAGATGTCTGTACCGTTTAGCCCCTTGATAGTAAGCACCATCGGGATCTTATGTGCACGCTTATTGTCCTTGGTCAGAATGTAGACCAGATACTTAGTACGCACACCATACTTACGCTTATACATCTCACCTTTGCTGTTGGAGAGATCAGCCGCAACCTTATCGTTCTCAAACATCTGTTTCACCTCTGGGTCATCAAAGGTGCCAATCACTTGTCGCATCCCGGTGGTCTCCTCAACCATGAGGGGAGAACGTAAAAGGATTTGAATGCGAGGCTCAACGAAATTGAGCCCTTCTTCCACTGAAGTATTGGGAGCCATACCAAAAGTTTGCTTGTAGTTCCAGAGAACAGAACCGTCAGCAAATTGATCTTCAGTGGCACTCCATCCACAAGTGTCAAGGTCTGACTTCCGCACGAACCAACCCCGTACCTTGGACTTATTGAGTGGCTGGATGGTAACGAGATTTTGGTATCCCGAGACAAATTCTTTGGATTGAAAAAGCTTGAAGGAATCAAGGCCACGTGTTGCAAGCGAAGTGTTTTTCTTAGTAGTCACGGAGCTGGTCATAGTCTGTTCGTAGTTTGGTGATGGGCAGTTTAACGTCATGCCCAGGACGTATTATCAGTCGAGACCAATGAGATCATCCTGTTGTGCAGGAAATCTTAATGGTTGCTGAGCTTCAAAATAAGCTTCGGCTGCATCTTGCATCACTGAATAAATAGAGTGCTCGCAATAGCCACAGCCTTTTAAGAAATCAATGATGTGCGTAATGACATCATCTGCAACAACACCTTTAAATTCATAAAGAACTTTGGTGTGCTCATCCTCGTAAAGGAGAGTGAACTGATCATGCGTCGGTGTCATTAGCTTCTTGTGTTGTTTCTTTGTTCACAATGTCATCACGTGTTACGCAAAAAACATCAGCAACTGCAAAGGCAGCTACTGCAAGTTTTGCAAGAGCAACGGCAATGTCTTCACGTTCTTCTTCATTTTCTTTCCTCCAGTTCTCCATGTAGCCGGTAAGGTTGTCCATGTAAAACTCGTAGGCAATGGCATCACGTAAAGACATTTGATTGTCTTGAATTTCAACGTTGATTGGCATGATGCTCAAAAGGGAGGTTCGTCTGAGTCAAAGCTGGGTGCGGAGCCGTACTGGCCAGGGAGATCAGGAAGACCACCACCCGATGCTTGGTTCCAAGGATCAGGGGATTCATCAGTTGTCTTTCCTCCCCACAGACTAGCACTCTCCTCTGGCGAGGATTGCTGAGTCCTGGATCCCACAGGTTTTGTTTGAGATTCACCACTGGCCTTAGGTGCCAGGGTCATCTGCACCAACTGAATCTTGACGTTGGTCCTGCGCTCTTTAGTGTCCTTATCAACCCATGCATCTGTAACAAGACGACCACGGATTGTAAGACCGGTTCCTTTACGTGTGAAGTTAGCAAGAAGCTCAGCCTGGTTCAACTTATCTTGCACTGTATTGATTGCAGAAAAGTTGAAAAGATCTGATTGATTGCGACCAGTATTAACAGCAAGAGTCTGGTTACAAATCATCAAACCTTCCCCTGTGGTCCTGAAGGACCGGGGATCAGATTCATCAATATCCTTTACACAACGTCCAGTAAGGATGACATCATTGAAGACTGGGAATGCTTCTGTAACCGGAACAATAATTCCTCCATGAAGCGAATGCGTTTTGGTGTCGAGATCGTGACGTAACTTGGAGCCGTGAATGTACACACGGGTTCCTTTGGTGAGATCTTTGAACTTCTCACAAGATTTTCCATAAACATGAAGCGTGAGTTGAGTTGATGCTTTGTTACCAACCGGAGGCAGGATTACTTCTGCACACAGATTGGATGATGTTGCACTGGTGTATACCTCACGAGGATTTTCGTTGAGGACAGCGCATGCGTCAACGTAATTCATGAAATCAGATGTTAGGTGTTAAAGCAGTTTAACGTCATGCTTAGGACGTGTAATCATTCTTTTACAACGGGAAGTGAATCACCAAGAGTTTCCAGCCAACAGATCATGCACCAATAACCCTCATGACCTTGGATTGTGCTTTCAATATATTGAGAATGCGTTCCATGTTTGGGGCATACAATCTTTAATGTTGATGGTTGAATGTTAATAAAGTTTTTTGGTTCAAGGTCCATTGTTAGTGGGTCTGGCTCCAGTCAGATCCTACTCGAGAGTGGTTTTCAAACGCAAGAGTGAAATGCTTGTTTAGCTTTTTTGTAACATTCAAAAGCTTCTTCTTTGGTAGTAAAAAATCCAAGCGTTTTATGTTTTCTTTTAACTGTGATTGTTGCACGCCACTTTTGTTTTTGCTTTGACCAAGAAACTCCTTTATATCCAGATGTATTGTTTTTGCGATTTCCCTGGTTTTGATTATTAATAAAAACATTAACTTTTCTTAAGTTTTCAATTCTATTGTTTTGTTTATTCCTATCAATGTGATCAATTACTTCATCTGTTTTCAAATCCACATAATGCATTTGATAGATAATGCGATGTAATACGTAATGTTCTTTATCAATCATTATTCGTTTATATTTATTCTCCAAATCTTTAGCGCAGGCTTTTACAAGTTTTCCAGTTTTTTTCCAGTAAAGATATCCAGTTTCTTTTTCATATTGCAAAATTCTGTGCAACATTTCTTTGCTTGGTAAAGGTTTCAAATAAATGTGGTAGCCCATTTCAATGCACGTCGTACCAAGTGTGACCTACCCTAGCATCTCCTTCAATGGGACACAAGAAACCAAAAAATTCTTGCGCTTGAGGAAAAGCTATCATTGCTTGTTCTTTAATAACTTTTGTGTATTGAGGTTTGCAAACGATTTCTACTTCATCGTGCACCATAAGTACCTGTTCCCAACCCTGCCCATGGGGCAAAGACAGGGCAGACTCAATGTTCTCATGGATGTTGATGACAACTTGCTTCATAAGGATTGCACCTGCTGATTGCAACAACACATTCAATCCTTTGAATGCAGACCTGCAATAAAGAATGCGTCGATCTAATCCAATTAAATGATTACGATTCGCAATGTTATCTTCAATCTGCTGCTTTAATTTCTTCAATGCTGGTACCCCTTTCATGAATGAATTGATTGCAGTTTTTCCTAATTGACGCAGTGTTTCTTCATCTTTTTCATTCGGATCCACAATGCTACCAGCCTTTAAATAACCAGCCCCGTATAGAACAGCGTATAATAAACGTTTTGAAATATCCCTAGTTGGCACATCAAACATTGACCTGTTGTATTCGTGAATATCAATCTCTGGATTAGTAACAACACGTGCATACTCACCGCCATCCCATAGGGCAAGGTATCCAGCCAAGCATCTAAGCTCCAATGCTTTGGCATCGATACCAATCATGTCCCATCCTTGTGGCGCATGAAACAACGACCGACATTCTTTGCCGTACGGTGAATAGCCCGCTGGAACCTGGCCCATGTTGGGGTTGCGGTGAGCACAGCGACCAGTGATACAACCAGAAGTAACAACGTCACCGTGCATTCGACCAGTATCGTTATTAACCAACTTGAGCCAAGCATTGTTTCCATCAGCAATCTGACCAAGGCGTTTCTGGATGAGCATATATTCTGCCAGAGGTTTGGCCTCGGGGTAAGGCAGCTGTTCTAACACTTCATCATCAATGCTTGGATTTCCTTTCGCAGTTGTTTTCGTTGGTTCCCATCCGTACTTAGCCTTAAGTCGATCAATAATTTGCTGACGAGATCCAGGATTGAACTCTTCGTGGCTGATCTTTTCAAAAGGGACTCCTTTAACATAGCCACGCGTTTTGTTGTTGACCCTGGGTGTAAACCAAGACCTGTGTTCGATTGGAGGAAAAATATCTTTTAATTGTGCTTCAAGCTGTGTTTGTTTTGCTCGTAGATCATCCACGAGATCAATACATGCATCCACATCAAAAGGAACACCTGCTCTAATTTGTTTGTTAATTGCCAGTGCAAAGTCGTGCTCCAACTTAAGAGCTGATTCCGGATAGTTCTCCTTGGAGATGTGCCTCCAAAGTTTTGTTGTGACATTAACGTCCTGGATACAGTACTCCAGCATCTCCTGAGAATATTCGGAGAAGTCTTTGAAGCTGATCTTATGATCGGCCAAGCGCCATCCCCAGGCCTTAAGTGATGCGGATCCACGTAGATTCTTTGGAACCTGCGGATATTGTTCGATGTCAAGGTCATAGAGTTTTTCTTTGGGCCAGATGAGTCGTGTGCAGATGAGTGTGTCAATGATGCGTGCTTTGCTGACAAATGAATGCAGCTTTTGCAGGACAGGAAGATCGAAAAAAATCAGATTATGCCCTATTAAAACATCAGCGGTTGCCAGATGATCAATAGCATCAGCAATGCAATCAGGCCCATAACTAAAAGTTTGTTCGGCTGTAATGTCATGGATAACAATGCAGTGGATTTTGGTAGCCACATCATACAGTCCATCACTCTCAAGGTCGAACACTAGCCATTTATCATTTGCGGAACTGGCTTTCATCGCAAACTTGGAGTTCTTTACCTGAGAGGTCTTCATCGTTGTCGTTGATCCACGTCAAGATCTGTTGGGCACCCGCACGATACGGATGGGAAAAGATCTTATTTAAAGCTACATCAGAGTCTAGTGGAATCAACTCAAACTTATTGCTTTCTTTGTTGGCAGTAATGGCATGTGGTGTACCCCACCGCCAGCAAGCAATGACATAAGACATTGGGATCAGATGAAAGACGGTTGCATGTTACGTCATCCCATCTGATCCGCAAGGGTCTACAGATTATTTTTTGTTGGATGCGCCATAGCCAACAAACTTGCCTTCTTTCTTGCGTTTTGTTAATGCAGCCATTGCATCAGAGCCAGCCCGTTGGGAACCATGGACCAAGAGTGCGAAAGGCTTGTCACCAAGGCAGTGACTGTCATCATGGTCCACAGAGAGCCCACGTTCTACCGCCTCTTCTTCTGTGTACACAACATATGCCACACGCTGGAACACCTCAGGATACTTAGGGATCAAGTAGTCAAGTGTCCCACCGCATGATGCGGTGAGATAAAAGTTGGATGGCATCAGATCTTTCAGCTGGTACCACATCCCAAGAGACTTCGTGTAGCTGTAGAAGTTGATGTCGGGATGCTCTTGTGCTGTAAGGATCCAGGCCTTCATGTAGTTCTCTGTCCAGTAGTCACCACTCTCGTGGATACGAATGAGATCACGCTTAGGTTGTGCCAGTAGTGAAAGCTCAATCAGGTCATGGATCAGTGTTGCCTGGTCACCATCCATGTACATGGTTTCACGGATGAGATCCCAGTTGTGCCAGCGAGCTTGACGCACAGTAGGACGTGTCTCTGCCATGGCAGCAAAGCAACGGTACTCAGCTGCATCAGTGCCGTTGTACTGAGGTAGATCAGTGATCAAGCCTGTAGTGCGGTCAGCCATTGTCTTGCATACACCAGCATGCGGACAAGCATAACCAGCTGGTAGGTTAAAGATCAAACGATTCTTAAGCTTACCGTTGCCTGTGGAAAACTTGAGGAGCTTCATGATGTTGAGTTGAATGATAAAGAAAACTAATGAGCAGTTTAAGGACATGCTCAGGTCCATAATTTACCTCAGTTCAGAGCATCCCTTGAAGGGTTCACGGGATAGTCTGATCACGATCTGATCACCTGAGTTCGGAATCTCAGATGGCCCCTGGTGCACCAAGACTTCCCATACGTGTGGATTAAGTTTCATAAGTGAGTGACAGTACTTAGTCATCAAAGCTTCTTTGTCTTGCCCTGGTTTATAAGACAAAACTTTCTTGTGGATACCAAGTGGTTCATCTTCGTTATCTTTTGTGTAAGATGCAACCCAATAGGAAGAAGAGCGGGTGGATTGCTTTGTTGAATTAAAACCTTTCATGATGATAAGTTGTTTTCATTAGGAGAGGTGAACAGGGATGCAATCCGTTTGAGTGGCGTCGTAATCAAGAGCGGTCTCGACTGCACCAGGGGGGGGTCCTTCAAACCTGGACTGTGGACTACTAGGCTTTAATCCTTCAGTGGAATGTTTTTGTATTTCATATAGAACTCTTTGGTCTTTTTGAGTTCTTCTTGTCCTTCTGAAGACATAAAGTAATCCAACATATTCATCGCAGTAGAAGCACCAGAATTATCAATCTTCACATAATACTCAGTTCGTTTCTTGAAGAGTGATTTGAAACAGTTGAGGATTTTAATCATTGTCAAGGTGAGAAGTGATGTTGACTAATCGGGCAGGGATTCAAGAGCGCGGCGGATAATCGCACAGTCTGCAGGAACAGGCCGCCAACCTTCCTCTGTGTGCTTAAGAGCCTCAAGCGCCTGCTCCTTCAAGCTCGACGGCTCGGGGCGGCGGGCGGCGCGGAACTTAGCAGCAACTAAGTCATATCCTTCTATGGATAACCACTGACAGCATGTTTCCAGCTCCATGTCTGCGCCCCAACGGGCGGCTTGGGTGGCTAGCTCCTGTTTCCAAGATGTAGACGAGTTGTCTATGGCCTCGTACCACTGCTCTACCAGTTCAGGCGGCGGAGTGATCGGGTGATTGTTGTTAGTCATGAGAGTTGGTAGTGTGTAGAACTAATTGGTGGTTGTGTTACATGACGAACGACATCAATATCAATACAGAAGTATTCTTACTGTATTGATAGATGCCGAATGCATCATGACTCTTACGTATCGAGGTGTCAAGTACAACCAAAAGGCACAGGCTGAGAAAGATAGAGCCTGGTGGAATCTAGCACATCGTCCGTGGCTTTGCTTGAAGTACCGTAACGCCTGTTACTTTCCTTATGTAACAGGAGGTCAGATCAAATGAATCAAGAAATTGCAAAAACCTCATTGGAGCTAGCACAAAAAACATTGGAGCTAACCAAATTGAACAATGCATTGATTGTGTACTTAATTGATCAAAAGAAAAAGATGGCACGCAAGGATGTTGAGTCCAAGCATGCCATCAAAGAACTCAAAAAGCAACCTGCTGCCATGTTCTAGGGAGCCAGTCTTGCCTTGTGCAAGCGAGTCTTCTCGTACCAGGCCGTGACCTCTGGTGCCCATATTTGGAGGTGCGGCCACATGAGATCACACATGGCACGGATCTCTTCTTGTGCATCCTTCTTGGAACGTAAGTCCATGAAGTGAAGTGCACTACGAAGATTGAATGACACAACAAAGTGTTGACGGATTGCGTAAGGAATCATGTCACGTGCATGTTCCTCTGCGTATCCTTTTTCAATCTTGTCAACGTAATGAGCGGAAGCAACAAGACATTCTGCAATATCATCATTGCGTTCCTGCATGCCGTATCTATACCGCTTACCAGACCTATCGGTGTACTCACCAACAGGTCTGAGGTAAAACACTTCTTCTGGTTTACGTTTAGTTTTATGCACATCCATGATGCGCTTACCGGTATACCTACCGGACTGCACATCAAAGCTGACACCAACACGATGGGTGCGTGCTTGTTGCATTACTGAGTGTGGAAACCATCCAACATTGAATGTGATAGAAGGATGTTCCAGTGGTCCGTAATGACCACGCTCACCTGCTAGCAGATGCTTGACAATTAAATTGCCAGCTTCTGTTTCAGACGGTGGATCTTCATTGAACACATACTCTTCGCTGTAGTCTTGATGCATCGCATACCAGCACAGCGTCTGAGGATTCTCTGTCCTATTAAGGACATCAACACGGAAGTAAGGATCGTTAATCATGAACACTTAAGGAAATAATGCCAACGTGATGTTGGATCAGTGTATCGGATTACTGAGCAACCCTGATACTGATCAAGGACTTCAAACTTAGATGTGTCTTTGGGTTCATCAGGCGTCAAGAAGATTGATGCCAACAAACCAGTTGCTGCAAAGCCAAGGATGGTAACGCATGCACCACGCAGAAAAGCTTTCTGTAGATCATCCATGCTTACATATCTCCTGGCACCACAACTTCGTTAGTAAGGCGTGCAATTTCTGAGGCAGGACAGATGCGCATGCGTGCATGTTCAGATGGTGTCTTAAGTCCATCCCATTGGATAAGAAGAACTTTAAAGCGTGCACCATTCTTATTTACCCTGGTGCTCATCCCTACCACAGTTCCGTACCGCTGAGTGCGGTACTTCTGTAGCTGTTGACGTAACTCAGGTGACCTGGTGAACAAGCCATGAGTCTTAGGACGTTCGGCAACACGATCACCAATACGGTAATCAAACTGACGTTTCGAACTCATAGTGAATGCAATCAGATGAATCGGATGTGTTGTACTCAGGGAAGTCGTAGTCACATGTATCACCTTTGTTATGGGCGCATGTGATGCACGTGATCTTATCCTCAGTTGCAGGCTTTACCTCGAATGTACCCAATCGTCTACATAATTCTTCATGCATGTAAAGGAAGTGATCATACTTGGCATAGTCCTCAGATGAAATCTCATATGTGGTGAAGCGATGGCCACAGAGCCTGCACTCTTTGCGTCGCCTTTGACCATGTGTAGCTTTACGTGATTGGATGGTCCATACACCAAGACCATTACAGCTTGGGCATTTACCCCTCTCCTGTTTCTGAAATGTCATCTTCAGTGGGAGTCTTGTTGTTTAGATGATCAGCTAGCTTATCAAGTTGCAGTGAATCCAAGTAGTAAAGGATATTCTCTGCACCAAGAATGCCAAAAGAATCAGTGATCAATTCTTTACCATCAGACCTGGATTCATCTTGGTAATAACTCAAGAGAATCTTCTCTGCTTCTTCGAAGTCAGTGTATGAACCCGTCAGTTGTTCAACAACAGAACCAGGCATGTTGTCAACGATATAAGAGACAACACCCTTGGTAACAACAGGCCATGTTGACTTGGGAATCATTGCATGGACTTTGTCAACAAGGTCAAGATCAATGAGTCCAGTTTGGGTTTCATTTGTCATAGAGAAAGACCCCTGCATTGCAGGGGCCGAACATTCCTCAGAGATTCTATGCGGGATGGGCTTGTGTGTCCAGGACTTCCTGCCCTATACCAGACTCCCTTAGCTTATCGAGCATGTCACACACGATGTGTGCATGTGCTTGGGTCTGCTCCATAAAGTGCTTAGCACGTTCAGCGGAGATGGTATGGACGCAGCCATTGGGTTCGACATACTTCCAGCTTCCATCAGGCTGTGGATCACCTTGGAGCGCAAGCCTCTCAGAGTTACGGACATACCGTAGCTCTAGGTTGTGAAAGTCCTGGAGCCCATCAGCAGCAGTCCAGGTAGCACCAATGTTGTAACGCTTGTCCTCGTCAGAGTATGCATGGAATTCAGGGATGAGGTGTTTGAATGCAGCAAAGATTTGCATGGTGTTGTGTGATGTGATGGGTTGGTGCAGATAGAGAGACTCGAACTCTCACGGCCAGTGGCCTACGGATTTTAAGTCCGTTGCGTCTACCTATTCCGCCATATCTGCATCACTTGGACTTACATCAACATCAATTGATGTTGACTGCCAAGTGTGATCTTGCGGCAGGACTTCCATTCCGTAAGTCCAGCTATCGTAGTCATCCTCGTTGCGAGGATCTTCAATTAATACATAACGAGGTGAGTTTTCATGGATGTACTCTCCAAGATTTGCCATAGCCATGGCAAGTAGCTGATCGTCTGTGTAATCAGGCATAGATAAACAGAGCATCTATAACGAGGATAGACGCCCCTTGCCTTGGCTTCAGCTCTCAGATGCTAGCTGCTTTTCACGCTGCTGTAAAGCCTGCTTGAAGGCAGCGCTGTACTTGTCGCGTTCCTCATCAGACAACCGCTGGTTAGCAACGCCAGCAATTTGTTTGACGTTCATGACACCCATGGATACATCCATCTGAATCGTGAAGGTTGGCTTGCTACCTACCATGCACAAAACAATGAAGTGCTTACGTTTCTTAATGTCTTCTGCGTAGTGAGAGGCAGATCCGACACAGTTACGTACTGCTTGTCCCCAAGCAGCTAGCTGATGCGTATCAATAGGCTGCAGGAAAGTCCAAGTCTCGCCAGCTACATCAATCTTGATAGGCTGAGGGAAGAGGTCTTGGTGCAGCTTGAGCTTAGGGTTCTGGATCTTCCAGTTCTCTGCTTGCACATAGTCATGGAAGTCAGGCATCCTCCAACGCTTGGGAGGTTCAACAATCTTTCCATTCTCAAGCAAACGAGTAAGCATGGAGAATGTGTCATTCATCTCATAAAGACTATGAGTGATGTAGTCATAATCAGAGTAATTGCTGAGACGACTACGTTCTGCGTCATACTTTTCTTTGGTCTTCCGTACCATGTTAAAAAATGATGCAACGGGCATATTTTCTTGCAACCAAGTAATCAATAAAGAAGAACCCGATACCCCACTGGTACGCAAATGCTCAATATCTAATGTACGCAGTTCTTCGTAGTAGTTCAGGTAATGATCAATAGGAGTATCAGGCCAGATGCAATTGATCTTATAGATAGAGTTACATACCTTACTGAATTCTTTGTAGCCATACTTGACTTGCTTGCGTTTCTCTGTGGTCACATCTTGGTAAGCAACAAGAGACCGATCAAGTGAAGCCTGTAATCTTTTCTTGATCGCAGGCTTTGAGATAATATGGGAGATGTGCGTCAGGATGTGATAACTAGTTGATGAGTAATTAACAGTATTGCTCCAGTTATTGGCCAAGGTAATAAACGTATCAACTGTTAGAGAGAGCTGTGATTTATTAGTAACATTCTGGAACATCAACCTAGGAATCTCAAGTGCATCCCAGATATCTTTACAGCTGATACGATCAAACATAGAACGACTATCGGTCCATGTGGGAATAGTCGCTTGCAATGCTTCTTCAAACTGAGAAAGTGCAGTAGCTATCTCACGTCCTTTCTGTGACCAAGATGATAAACCAATAGCACGCCAACGCCTGGAATCATCACCATTAATGATTGCTTTCCTAGTCATATATACAGTGCAGTAGTAAAGAATACTGCCGCGACCTAAGTCATATTGGTTGTAATGCTCGCGGCTATTCCAGATTTGATTAGGAACAACCTTAGCTGCAGCAGCAGTATCTTTGAATGCATAAGAGTAACCATAGATGTAGTCATCATCTTTACCAGGTAGCCATGCTGCATACCAGCATTGTTCAAAGTGATACAGAATAGCTGTGGTGATAGTACGTGCTTGTGGTGTAGCAACATCTACCACCTTGGTAAATCGATGGAAACGTTCTGCTGCAGGCGATGCATTGATCTGTTCGACTGCATCAAGCTGCAGTTGTTCACGCACAATGTGTGTAGGGATGAGGCAAGGAATCTTACCAAGAGGAAACTTAGGCTTCTTGGTTGTCTTGACCTTGGTCTCCTTAGCTAAAGCTTTGAGCTTTGGATCGTAAGCCAGGAGCTCTTGTTGCAGGTTAGAAGGAAGAGAAAATTGCATGATGCGGTTGGGGTTGAGTTAAGTGTAGGCAGTTTAACGTCATGCCCAGGACGGTTGGTCAATTGAGAATGTGACGATAATCTATAGACTTAATGCACCAGCCTGTTGCACAGGTTAGCTCTTCAACTAAGTCATCTTCGTCGTCTGCTTCCCAAATTTGACCAACATATTCTTCTTGTAAACTTTCTTGAAGATTTGGTTGCTGAATTAAATCATTAGAATCCAAATCAAAGTGTATTTTGGTAATTTGGAATTGCATTGAATTGAATAGGTAAAGGGAATGGACAGTTTAACGTCATGCCCAGGACGTGATCATTACTGTCCTAAGTATTGATCAATGGTGTAGGTACCGGTTGGTGTGATGATTGGCATGCATTTAGCAAAACCAGTTGCCAAGTACGTACGTCCTTTGGGACCACGTACAATCACATACCAACGCTTGAATTCAATTGAGAAGCCAATCATTGTTCGTCTGAGGTGTCAACGATTTGCCAGTCAGGATCGAGGTGATCAAGATAGCTGCAGAAGCCATCTTCGTCAAGAGGAATCGGTTCCTCTGGATCCAGCTGGATAGTTGTAATGCAAAGAGCAGGAGCCCACTCTTCAGGTTCGAAATGAGTTGCCCGATAGAGCAGGCGCATCTCGTCAACAACTGCTGTAATTGTGACATGGGTATCATCAATGAATGAAGTATGTTCAATGGCAAGAACAGTCATCAGTCAGGCTCCACAAAAGAAACAGTGGTCGAGATGTGACACTTGTAACGTGTCCACATCTTTACAGTTGCGTACTCTCCATCAAAACGATCGTTGTCACAGAGGTGTTCTTTAGCACGTTGTATTGCACAAGAAGCAATGTTGTTACGTTGAAAAAGATTAAGATTGGATTCAAATGTTTGCATGGTTGAGTTGAGATAAGAGTGGTGTGGACATTGGGACTTACACTGCCTCCTTCTGTGCTGTTTGCACAACGAGTACAGACGCCCAAGCTTTAATCAAATTCTATAGTGTCAAGCTTGCGCTTTCTGTATTCAGCTTGTCTATCCCTGGTGAAATACAAAGGAGCAATCTGTGTCTCAAGAGACTCGAGAAGAGAGATTGTATTTCGAATGCTGTCTGTATACAAATCAATGTGCTCTTTGTACTTCTCTTTGCCTCTATTAACAAGATCAAGTCGAAGTGTCTTGTAGTTATCAATTTCACCCCTAAGGGTATAAATAAGATGCCACCATTGGTTCTCTTCAAGGTCAAGAGTAATTGTTCGTGGTCCAGATGGAAAGTGCGGATTGAGTTCAGGTTTCTTAGGCATGGTGTTTAGTCAGGTAAGAGTTCAAGAGCGCGGCGGATCAGCGCGTGTTGATCTGCAGTGAGGACAGTGGCAACCACCGGATGATCAGCACCGTCTGCATTTGCAAGAGCCTGCAGTGCCTGTGCCTTTAAGCTCGGCGGTTTGGGACGCATAGCTTCTTTTAGCAAGTCACCTACGGGAATAGTTTTTAGATGTGCTGCATTCAGAGCATGGTGATCTAGCCACTTTGCGTCTTCTGCAAGTTGCTGATCAGCGCCAGCGGCATAGGCACGTGCAAGAGCCTCGCTCGTGCTAATCTTATAGCAATCAATGTCTGATTCAAGCTGTTCTATTAAGTCACCTAATTTCAATGCTGGGTTTGGTTCAGTTGTCATCAGTTTTCTCCAGGTTGGATGCAGTTTGTTCGGCCCATGCCATTAGGTCACGGACACGAACCATCTGGCTACCTTCCTCTGGTCCTTCAGCAACACGCCAATGACAATCGGCAGTGTCTTTAATTGCGTTGATAATAATTGCACGAATGAGTTGTGCTGCTTTTGCGTGGAATTCGTCGAGCTTGGTATCAGTCATGTTTGTGTTAAGTAAATAGAGAATAAACCTAGGACTTACACTAAAGAATAAAAGATCCCCTTGGTACTCCACTAGGGGAGTGTGAGGGGAGGATGTATTCTGTTAGATGCCCAATCTTTAGATTAATTTAATGTTTCGTTTGCTTAGTCCAGTGCCAGGGATACTGATTGATCCACGCACACCAGACTCACGTGCATTGAGTGTGAGTTGGAATGGACCAAGTTTAAATGATTTGCTGTACGATTTGATTCCATGTTCTGTAACATTGAATCCAGCAATAGTTTTGTCAAAGTTGATAGGTGATTTCTCTTGTGCCATGTAATTAGATGATTAATGTTTAGAGCACGGTACAAACCGTGCTCTGATCTAAATTTACTTAAGATCCTCCGGCATGAGTGCGTTGATGTCATCTTGATCATCCATATTTGTCATGACAAACTTCTCTCCATTGGGAGAAATGAATCCACCGATGAATCCAATGCCATGTTTCTCAGCTGATTCTTTCATCTTGGCTACGAGCTGCATAGCTTGCAGTCGTTGCATGTCAAGTGAGTCAGGAATACGAGGAGTGTTGGGATTAGTCATTGGTGTTGAGTTGATGTGATGTGGTCTAAAGACTGGGTTAGTCTACCAGGTAATGCAAGTACTAGATAGAGGAGTGTACATAATAAGTTCTTATATAAGACATAGATCCCCCCTGGTACTCCACCGGGGAGTGTGAGGGGGGAATACTTATGTACTATCTAGATGCCAGCAAGGCTTGGATCACTCATGAGTGCATGGCCACATGTTGTTTCCATGCGGCATCATGCAGTTCATACATTGTGATAGGCGGCTCGCCTTGCTCCGAAGGTGTGGGATCGTAGTCAAGTTCCTCTTCAAGCATGGCAAGGATTTCTTCTACGACACCTTCAGTTTGTGGTGCAAGGTGTTGATCCATTTGATGACGCTTGCTTTCACGGGCAAGAACATTCTTCAAGATGGAGCGCACCTCTTCGAGATAGTAGTACTCGTTCTGAATGGAAGCGTTAACTTGAGTCATTGTGTTTGGGTGTGAAGTAAATGGAAAGTCCTGGGACTTACACCACCATGATAGGTGGATGCCCAGGTGTGGACTGTAGTATTGGCATGTATTGCCTAATGACCAATACCAACCAATACTACAGAAGTGTTATGATGTTATGCGACAGTCTTAGGATCTGTGATGATCCAGCCTGTGTAGTTATCACTACTTCTGTCAACAGATATCAATCCGTACTCCTCAAGCTTGACCAATGCATTGAGATATTGATCAAGCCTTGAGTTCTGCATTGGAATCCTTGGTACATAACACGGTGTGTTCTTGTACTTCTTCTTGTGTGCCAAGAAGTATTGATACAGATTCCGTTGCGTGATCCGTAGACCAGGGAATGCAAGGGTCTCAGGCATTAGCAATAGACAGGTCGCTGTTCAGGATAGTGCTTGGCAAAGTCGTTCGCGAAGTTGACGTCATAGTTCGAACGCGTCGACGTGAGCCCGAGGTCTGGTTGGTCCCAGACTTCGTAGTCGTCTGCGTACTGGATGTATTCTTTGATCGCTTGCTTCTTGTTGAAGATGCAGATGGTTTGGACGGGCCAGCCTTGGTTGTACCACCAGCCGCCTTCTTCGGGTCCTCCGTAACACTGGTAGGTTTCGTGGATCGTGATCGTGGTTGGCTCTTCACCTTCCCACTCTTTGTGGATGTTGTAGCTGTTGATTGCACGCCGGAGTTTCCAGGTGCGTGGGTAGGTTGCTTGGAGCCAGCTGAGATAAGACATGATGCAAGTTCAGTGATGATGAGTGAGATGACAGCAAGAAGGATGAGGATGATGTCACCGTCATCCCATGCCTGCTGCCATGGATTGATCTTCTTGGTAGGCATGGTTCAGTCGTAGTAAGGGTAGACGTTACGTTCGTTGTAGAGCTCACAGGCATAACGTTCTTCTGCCGAGATCTCTTCGACACCACCCCATTCATCTTGCTCAGATTCACGGATGGCATCATCAATGTCAGCAAGGCGATCAGCCATTGCATCCATGTAGTCTGCTTCGTAGTTGCTGTACATAATTTGAGTTGACTAAGTAGACAGGAACCTGGGACTTACACCACACATAACGTAATCATTATGGTGTGGATGCCCAGGGATTAACGCATCAAGCGATTACGAAAGTTATATGTGTAGCCACCATCACCACAAGGTTCCTTGTAAGTACGGTGCGTTGTGATGTGGTAGATGGCACCAATAGTTACGGTGTAATCATCTGCAAGTTTGACAGCAGATTCACCGTTAGCCTTGCGTGTACGGATGTCTTCTACCTGCTCATCACTCAGGAATGAATGCAATCTTCCACGTCGGATAGGATCTTGTTCAACTGGTGGACGGTTACGGACACGCTTGATGACACGTGTGATTGATGTAGGGTTGCAGTTGACAATGCTACCGATAGAGTCGTAGCAGTAACCTTGACAACGCAGATTCCAAATCCTGTTCTCTTTGACGATAGAGATACGAGTGCGCATTGGAATGTTCAGGTGATGAATGAAAGTTGATTGGGACTTACACCACTATTGAGAAGAGTTCTCAATAAGGATGCCCAGGAGTTTACAATTTGACCACAAAAGCAATGTCGCACTTCAATGATCTTCTGTTCCTAGCAATGTCTCGTAAGACTTGCTCTTTATAGCCATTGTCTTTGCACCATTGAGACAAGTTGGTGCAGACAACAGTACTTGAATCTTTCTTGGTTATTAACCAAGACTTAACATTGGTTACGTTCTCTTTCTTCTCAGCTGTTTTAGCTACATGGCATGAATTGCATAACAACTGGCACTTCTGTAGCTCTTTCTCAAGGTCAGCTTTATTGCCATTGGCAAGCAATCTTGAAATAGATGCCGTCTTTGTGAGTGGATCGATGTGGTCAAACTCCAGCTTTTCAGTGCATCCGCACTTGACACACTTTCCTCCTAATAAAGCGCGGCATTGTTGAATCCGTTGTTGATAACGGTTCTGCAAATAACGCCGCCTTTGCTCAGGTGTTCTAAATCCCATGGTTATTTAAGGTAGAGGTAAACACCTGCCCAATCACAACGCTCAAGACATTCAGCATATGAAACATCATCCATCAGATTGTACCTCACATGCTTTGCAGGTGATTTCCAACTTGCTGGTTTCATGACAGATCCGGACTGACGATCAATAAATGCATGGACAGATGTACCACCCATTCCTGATGCCCTGGTGCTCTTCTCAATCAGCTTGTAGTACTTGGTGCCTTTCACAATTTCAAATTCAATGCCACCCACTTGGTACTCCTTCTCGTACTTGGCGAGCATTGCGTCGATCAGGCACTGGATTCGAGCCTCCAGAACTTGGATGTGTTCTTTGAGTTGAGTTGTCATGGTATCGAGAGGATGAGGGTTGGACCTGGGACTTACACACACGTGATCGTGTGATGCCCAGGTAGTTCAGTGGTTAGTAGCCAGTGATGTGATGCGACACCTCAGGTTGTGGCTTGGTGATATCCACACCAACCAATGCCCCGCCGGTGATGGCGGCAAGGAGGAGGGAGAGGAGGACTACTGCAATAGAAGGGCGAGTCTCATGTGTCTCAGGATAAGAATCCATGTGGACGTAGCCTTTCCCAAGGCGGTAGATCGTCTTCATCAGATAGTCTCCAGGATGTAACGCATGTTTGTGAATGGACGCTCTTCATATTGATCAGAGCATTCTTCAAAGCTGAGCCACTTGCCTTTACGTTGAAAATCAAGGCACGTCATATCACCTTTCATGTAGTCATATATATCAACTGGGCATGCAACCCAGTACATATAAACAACTTGATCGTTGAATTCAAGGTAATAATCTGTGGGCTTAAGCCTGAACTTTTCACAAGCTGCTGTGATGTCGTGGTAGTCAATTGAAATTGCCATTCCGTAGTAACAATGGGTTTAGTGCCCAGGATATTGAGTCCTGGTGGGAAGGGCCGAAGCCCCTCCGATCAGGATTCAGTCTTCATGCTTACGTTCCCAACGCAGCAGATCTCTGTTGAGATCCACCTTGCGTTGGATGATAGCAACGAATGGCATCAGCTCTTGGAACTGACACATACCATCCTGCCACTGGAAGAAGAGATCGAGTGCAGCTTGACGCTGTTCTTCCAGCTCTTGGTCAATGACAGGAGAATCTCGACGTGCCAGGAGACGAGCATCCTGGGTGAGGAGATGTTCAACAGCTTGGTAGTTCATGGAACTAGCTTGGGTTGAGTTGAGTGGATGCAGGAGAACCCTGCAGTAAAGGGCCGAAGCCCCTTAGAGCAGAGATCAGTTGATACTTACGTACTTACTCTTAACGCAATAGTAAGTATCACCTAAGAGTCCGTGGGCGTAGACAAGGTTGTGTCCTGGTCTGTCATTGCACGTTGCTTTGTAGTGGTTGTTGAGCGACTTCTGTGCTCCAACAGATAGGAGTAAGCCACTACCAGTGCCAATGACAATAGCAACACAAGCGTCAACAAATTCGTTACGTTGCATGATCAATTAACTGAAATAAAAGGCTAGATTGTTAGACAAGTGATGCAGCATAGTCCTGTTCCTGGACTATGCCATAGTTGTAATAATCTTCCATCTCCTGGTGCAATTCCTTAACACCATTCGGAAGGCCACCCATGAGATTACGGACATCGATGTCGATCCACTCGTAATCTCCATCAAAATCAGGCGTGGCAACTAAGCAGTACTTCTGGAAGTGAAGCTGGGTGCTACTGCCATACCATGCGACACGATACTTATGTTCGTGCTTGGGTTGATAGATTAGAGGTTGCATGATCTTGTGTAAGCCACCCTCGGTGGGTGGCAATAACTGGGCAGGGGATCGCACCCTGCCTCCCGCTTTAACGGATCAGCTAATTAGTGGTCTGACCTAAACATTGAGGCATAGACCTTCCTGGCAATCTCACCATTCGGATCATTAGCCTTAATGAAACGATCAACCATCTCGGCCATGCAGGTTTCATGGCTAACCATTCTCTGACAGCAATCTTCAATTGCTGCCTCACGAAGGGAGATCAGCACTTCAAGAGTGTAAGCAAGAGCTTGGTCCACAGGAAACTCCTGGTGTGCGGTGCCCATCTCCGCTGGGGGCAATAACTGGACCAGGGTTTGCACCTGGTCACCCGCTTTGACGGATCAGTCTTCGTCGGCATCAGCCAACTCGATCTCCATGAGTCGCCGCATCGACAACTCAGTTAGATCAATTCTGTCCACATGCCAAGATGTGAAGAACTTGTCACGGCGATCACACTGGCGATCACCGCATTCGCAAGGATTGGTAATCCAATCCAGCTCTTCTTCCTTAGCTTGTCGAGCTGATAGCTCTACAGCCTTGGCATCTGCTTTACGCTTAGAAGCGTAATAACCGATGACAGTGGACAAATCATCGCCACCGTAAAACGAATCACGAGGATTCTCGGTAAGCTGGTAGACGTGCATGGATCTCTCCATGTGTGGGTGCCCATCTCCCGTGGGGGCAATGGTTGAGTGGGGGATTCGATCCCCCGGCATCACGCCTGGTCAGATGACCATCTCAACCGGAGACTCCATCATCTCCACGAAGGAGAGAACGGATACCTCGTTGAAGTTCTGGACTCCATCGTTCAACTCTGGAGAGTTGAGCATGTGGTCCAGTTGAGCAGCTTCGATGTACGCATCTTCTTGGCAGAAGTGTGCACTGTGCTGCTGGTTGTTGAGAACAACGAAGAACACGTTGTTAGTTCCGAGTGTGCGGTGCCCATCTCCGCTGGGGGCAATGACCAGAGCCAGGCATTGCACCTGGCTTGGGAGCTATACTCACCTGGCCTGTAGTTGACGCACGAGCTTTCGCCCTGCGTCTACAGTCATTGACGTGGAACGATGCCACTCTCCAAAGCACTTGTTCTTGAGAATCATCTTGGTGACACGCACCAAGTTCTCTGCCTTGTTGACCTGGAACTTGTAGACAGCATCTTCGGTGGTCAGGGTGAAGTAGAGGATGTCCATTGAGCTGAGTTAGTGTGCGGTGCCCATCTCCGCTAAGGGCAATAACTGTGGGAGGGTTCGCACCTCCCAACCCGCTTTAACGGATCAGCTAGATCTGGTAGCCGTTACCAATGCACCAGTCCCTGTGGATCTGGTCGGCCTCCTTCGGCCAGTCGTGTGTACGGCATTGCTCAGCCGTAGCCTTGTCCAGTTGGTGAACAATAATCTGTCCACCAATGCCCATGATGAATGCGGCAATGATTACGTAGGAAGCAATAAGCTTGGTCACAGGAAACTCCTGGTTGTGCGGTGCCCATCTCCGCTGAGGGCAAGTCTGATGGGAGGAATCGAACCTCCCTTCGCACCAGCTATCAGTTAGGTTCAATAACCTTTGCAAGCTTGAACCTTGAGTCATGCACCCATTTCTGGATGCGTTCTTTTGTCTGATCCTTCTCCACCGCCTTGGCGGCGTTGATCAGGGTCTTGGCAAGGTTCTTACGGATAGCCATGAGTTGCTCCGTGGTGCGGTGCCCATCTCCGCTGGGGGCAATAACTGACCCCGGCATTGCACCGGGGATGACCGCTTTTACGGATCAGTTGGGAGACCTGAAATTAATCAGGGCTTCCTGGATGGCCTGCTGTACCCAGTGCTTTGGCACCGGATAAAGCTGCCATGCTTTCCAGGTCTGGAAAACGATGCGGCGCTCTACCGCCGAAAGATGCTTGTAACCCACAGGGATCTCCTGATTGTGCAGTGCCCATCTCTGCGTACTGGGCAATAACTGAGTAGGGGATTCGATCCCCCGGCATCACGCCTTGTACTCAGTTGGTTGGGTAGCCGTTGCTAGTACAGAAATCCATGTGAGCAGCATGCTGGTGAGCAGGCCAATCATGGGTCTTGCACTGTTCTGTCGTCGCCTTCTCCAGAGCTGGTAATACAGCCACTGCAGAAACAACTTGGATCGCAAGAGGAACTGCAATGAATGCAGTCAATGCAACGGGAAAAGAAACCTTCATTGGAATCTCCTGTTGTGCGGTGCCCATCTCCGCTGAGGGCAAGTCTGATGGGAGGAATCGAACCTCCCTTCGCACCAGCTATCAGTAACAGTTGCAATAATCCAGCTTGATCATTGCGTGCTTAACTAGAACCCAACCTCTAACCGATTCCCGTTCTTCCGTGAATCGGATGTAGCGAGCTGGGCTCTCATCTGTTGCTCCCTTCTTCCAAGCAACCACCGTTGCCATGTCGAGAACGTCGCTCTGGTCCAGTTGAACCCGAGCTTCCCAACCCATTGCCTCAGCTTTCGCTTTGGCTTCCATCGCCATCTTGTTGGTCTTGTTCATGGTGTTGAATGCGAGTGAACAATGCTACGTTTAACGTCCAGCTCGACGACAGTTACTGCTCTAAATCCCGATCTTCTTCGTCGGGTATTAACCCAAGCTCCCTTTAGACAACAGTCTGCTTCTGCAAACTCCAGTCAGGGAGCGCGATTTGGGGGTTCCGCGCGAATCAGAGGGGAATTGTTAGCATTTCCTGACGTTCTTCTCTGTAGATTTGGGGGTGTATCATGGGTAACACTCCGCATTTCTTTTTTTCCCTACGCATTCCCAATCGGTGGGCGGGTGTGAGATGCGTCAGGTAATTTTATCCCCTATTTGGAGCTATAAAGGGCCTAACTTTGAAGGTAAAAACGCACTTTTGTAGGTAAAAATGACGTTTTACCCAAAAATTTAAACAAAAAAGCCGGGGTCTTTCTCCCCGGCGTTAATCAATGTTTTAAAAATTTATTATTTTTCCTTCTTTGCCTTGTATGCGAGCGTTGCATTCATTGCTTTTTTAAATGCTTCCTCGTCAGGCAGCTCATAAGCTAGTTCTTTTTTGGCCGAAGTTACAAAATCACGCACCTCAAGGGAGTCTTCTCCTTCTCGCGCACGTCTTAATGCTTCGTTTTTAATTGCCTCTAGGGCTTCGACCCGTTTTTGGCGCTTACCAGCTTCCATTCCTGGTAGAAATCCATGTATTTCTCAATAATAAACCCCATATCCCCTGGATTCACGCACAATAGAATGTGTAAAGGTAAAAATCTTAAGCAATAAAGCTTTAAGGCGCATGTATTCAAATACCAATGCCATGAATACGGCCCTAATGGGTGCATATCTTTCGGAAGAAGATAAAAAACGCCGTGAATCGGAAGCTGCACCCCGTCAAAACAACTTACTCGACACCATTGGCAAAATTGCCCTGGCCGCTGGTGCAACTGCTGGTGCTGTCGTAGCAGGCAAGCGTATTGCAAGGGCAAATCCTGAAGTTTTTGATCTTCGCAACGCAAGGCAACGTGCAGCAGACATCGTTCGCCCTGGTGCTACCAAAACTGGAGCCACGGTTGACCTGAGTGGTGTCGATCCCAACTTCGTATATGAGTTTGCGGGCCGTACTCCAAGGGCTTCTTCGTCTCCACAGGTTGACGTAACACCTTCTCGTCCTGCACCAACAACTCAAACTGCACGTCAAGCACAAGCAGAAGAGGTTGTGCGCCAGGCAAGGGCCGAACGTCCACAAGGCATTGTTCTTGCAGATCTTCCTCAGCCCAAGACATACTTTGATCCATGGACAAGACGAGAAACAATTACGGATCCTTTTGGTACACCAACAGTCCCCCCTGGTCCAAACATCAAGGAGATGTCTTTTGTCCTTGGTGATCTCCCTGAACCAACGGAGGCTGAACTTGCACAGGTTCTTGGAAAACAAACTGAACGTACGTATCCACTTACTCCACTCACCCGCAAAGAAGTTATTGCTTCTGTGGCTGCCAAACCTGAGTCTGAGCTACCAAGGGTTTACAGGCCAGAAAGTGGCGTCGACGTTGAATTAATTACAGATCCAAATACAGGTGAAATCTTCAGGCGTGGCAAGAGTCCTGATTCTTTTAGTCAGCAATACCTAAAGCAAGCTGGTTACTCGGAAGCAGACACTCTTGTTGACCAACAGGTTTCTTCTAACTTGAATCAAGTCGATCAATTTGTTAACGCAGTCAACTCTGCAGAAGATCAGCAGACCGGTCGTGTGAAGCTTGCATTCCAGCGTAATGAGGATGAAAACCTCGCTGCTATTGAACTAGCAGAAGATCGGGCTGACGCACGGCTGGCAACCCTGGCACAAGCCTCACCTGAATCCGCTGGTGCTATTGAGGTTGATGCAGCCATTAACACCGTTGCTTCTCAGCGTCCAGATGGTATGCCTGTAGACCAGGTAGAAGGTTTAACTGTTATTGATCTTCGAAACAAACAAGCCATTAACCTTCCGTCAGGCGCAGCTCCAAGGATGGAGAGGATTGTTGGACTTTTTCAAGAATCAGATGATCTAACTAACAGAGCACAAGAATATTTACGTAGACAGCAACTTGCTCAAGAAGTTGACACTGATTTTGATTATTCTGCAGAAAATAGGCGTCAAGCGGCACAAGTTCAAGATCGCATTCAACGGGCGCAAGAACTCAAGGATCGGGCTGAGCAAATTATTGCCGAAGCTCGTGGTGAAGTGCAGCCACAAACATCGCAACTCTCTCCTGAAGATTTTGCTAAAGACTTTAACCGTAGGTATCGGGAAGAAGTCAATCCTGAATTAAAACTTGTTGATAATGCTCGCCAGCGACAAGAGCTTCGCGGAGCACAAGCCGGCGTTGAGGGAGAAGATGTTGTATCTCTGTTGCTTGGCGATGTTCCCGAAGTTGAAACCACAATGCGTGGCAAAGCGCTCCGTGGCGGCAAACTCAATAGGGCTGGGGATATTAGTTATATGGATGAATCAGGCCTGGAATATGCTTCTGCAGATACGGGAGTAAAAGCCAGGCAGGGTCAAGGTACTCAATATAAAGAACATGTTCTCTTAACTAATGAAGTTAAACCTATCATCGGTAGGGCATCGGATGAAGAGCTGACTTCAATGGTGCTTGAAGGTCAAGACTCTCCGTTTAGACAAGCATTAAAAGAACGAGTAGCTCAGAAATTCACAAGGTATCAAGATCCCAGGCAGCTAAATTTACCTGTTGATTTAGAAAGCGGCAGCACTTCGCTTGATAATTATCTTACTAATCTTGCATCTCAAACTTTAGTTGCAAGAGCTTTAAAGAATCCAGAACCCACAGCATTACAAACTGCTGCCTTAAACCGTGCGAGAGCTTCTGTTGCTGCTTCGGAAGAAATTCGTCAACAAGCTCGTATTCAAAGTCAGCAGAGACCAACAATTGCCCCTGGTCCAGCACAAGATCTTGCTCGATCAATGGAAACATTGCGTCGAGGAATGATTGTTGAACCCTCAGAACCTTTACCTGTGCTTCCTTCTGTACAGCAAATGAGGGCTGGTTTTGTAACTGATATTGATCCGGATGAACTAAAGAAAATGACAAAAGCGGAACGGATTCAGTTGCTTGGCCCCGTTCTTAGTGCTTCCGATGTATACACAGGTGCAGCAGCAGAAGCCGCTGGACCTGTCATTTTTACAGGCAAGAGCAAAGCAAATACTGTACTTGCAACACCTCCTATTACTGGATCCGTCGACACACCTACAGGACGTTATCTGACACAAGATAATCCTGATGTTCTTGGTACTGTTTACAAGGTTGCAGGTACTCGTGCCAATCGTGAAATTTCAAGGCAAGTCGAGGCAAATGCACAGGACTTCTTGGCAGATGCTATTGCCGGTGGATTACAGCAAAAAGCCATTAGTACTCCCGAACCATACAGGACTCCAGGGATTGCGGCAACAAGTCAACTAGAATTTTATCCTGAAGCAAAACCACAAGCTACTTCTATTTCTCCTATGAGTCTAAAAGGAACTTTAGGCGTTACGGGTCCAGAAGCAAGTCAACGTACCGGTTACGCACAGTACCAGCCTGGCCGTAGCGTACCTGGTCCACGCAGCCCCTTTATTGGCGAGATGTCTGGTGGCACAGTAGTTGTTGTTCCACCTACGGCAGCAAGCACTGGAACACGCCGCGATATTGGCGCTCCTACTAGCAGTATTGACTTAACTCGCCGTGGAGAGAAAGCCCGTTACTTTAGTCTTTATCCGGAAGAGCGTTTCATTACCGGTCAAGAACCTCCACCGATTGGTCCACTGACTCAGTCTTCTGGTTTATCTCGTATCGGTGGTATGACCAAACAAGCTGTACGAGGAGCAGGTGAAGGTGTTTACGTTACTCAACTTACTCCTCAAGGTCAGAGAATTGCTTACCCCCGCATGGATAAACCTGTGACAGTACCAGGATACACAAAGGGTAGTACGGTCACTAACATCCCACGTTACGGTATTAACCCTGGCGCCGAAGATTGGCGTCAAGATCTAATGAGATCTGAATATCGCCGTGGCGGACCCATCCGAACTTCTGCCGCCGATCCCCGTCAATTGGGGATTACAGGTAGAGGATTAGATCTCCTATTAGAATACTTAAATATTCCTCGGTCATGACAAAGAAAAAGAAAAAATGGGTCCAGGGCATGGACATGAAGGAAGGCGCTTTTACAGCCAAAGCAAAACGCCGTGGTATTACGTCTGCTCAACTTCAAGAGAACGTCCTTTCCAATCCAGATAAGTATGACGAAAAGACGGTAAAACAAGCGCGTCTTCGTCAAACCTTGGTAGGATTAAAAAAGAAAAAGAAAGAAAAGTCTGAGGGCTAATGGCAAAAGACGCCAGGCTTGATTTAGGTCGTTATGTTCAAAATCCGTTTAATCGCCGTGGCGAAATTGCTAAGCGATTAGATTTTGATGATCTATTTAGATCTAAACCAGAAAGCGGTGATTACCCCTGGAACCCATCAAGGTTTAATGAGCGCGACCTGTTAAAAAGGTCTATGACCAGAAAGGTCAATTTGAACCCTGATCTTAACTTTGTTGGTGATACACCTTTCTTTGATGATAACGATCCCAATGCAAGCTATGAACTGTTTGAAGGGTTAGGTCGTTTTGATCGTCCAGAAGCCTACGATTTTGATGAGGGTCGTCCACGAACTGCGCAAAGACCACAGGACCAGCCAGACTTTGATCCTGGTTGGATTGAGGCTTACAAATTAAGTCCTACTGTTAATCCTGGTAAGTCTGCAAAAAATCCGATGCCACGTCTTCGGAATCCTGATCCGAATGGTTATCTGATGGCAGCAGCAGAACGTCGTGCTAAAAATGAGGCTGAAGATAACCAATCCGTAGCTCAGCTTCTTAAGCGTCAAGGATCAGGCAAGGAGTCAACGAAGGCTACTGAAGAGAAAGAAGGTAAACAAACGGTTGACGAAGAAACAGTTGAATCAAATGTATCTCCTGGCAAAACGCAAGAGTAACAACAGATAAAATAGTTGTATTAGGAGGATAATATGGCAGGACTTGCAGGCAGGCTTTCCGGTCTTTTACAACAAGCAGCACAAAGTAAAGTCGGCCAAAAGGTCCTGGATAAAGGCGGAAAAGAGCTGCTTATTTCCTCTGCCCCAGGAGCAGCACTCACCACTTTTCTTAGCACGCTTACAACCGGCAACCCTCTCGCGGGCTTGGCAATTGGCGCGACTGACTTAGGGCTTAGCTTTGGTGCTGCACGAGCACTAGGAATTACCAAACTGGCAGGCAAATATCGCAACTATGCATCTGATGAAGATGTTGCTAAATATACAGGTGTTGGCAATATTCCTGCTTCCGCGCTTAAAAGAGAATATGTGCCAAGCATGGCTCAGAACGCAGCGATGCTTGGAGGTAGTGCGGCAGCCGTTATTGGCTTAGAACCTTTGTTCCTGCAGATGCAACAGCAACAAGCTACAAATCAAATGATCACACAGCAACAACAGCTGGGACAACAAGAAGTTTTAAATCAGATGTATACCCCATATACAGCTGATGGAACTCTTTATCAACTCCAAGGACTTCCTTACCGCGTAACAGAAGGGCAATAATGGCAACTCCAGTACAAAAACAAAAAGCACAATCATTCCTGGGCCAGGTTTATCAAGATACCTTGGCGGGCATTGGTGGTCTATTCCCTGAAAAAGTAAAGCAGGGTTTCCAGGCAGGCGTTGATTTGATGGCGCCGGAAGCCCGGGCTGAGCTTGTTGATGAAAAAGGAGAACGCATCCTTAGTTCAATTGCTAATTACAGTACTGCAAGTCCTAGATTTAAAAAAGAATTAGCGGAAGTCAAGGGGATTACTCTTCGTGAAAAACCCCAAGAGTTTCTTGGTGCTTATGCCGCTAGGCTATTGACTGATGTTGGTACTGATTCCACTCGTCACATTTATTGGCGTTATAACCATCCCATGGCTATTGCAGATGTAATTGCAGAGAAGGCCGCTGGACCCATGTATAAGGAGTTTAATCCAACACAAAAAGCTGCAATTGGTCTGGCTGTTGGCGCCCCAACTGCTGCATCTCTGGGTGTATTTGACATCACAAATCCTGGTGAATTGTTCCGTCAAAAAGGTTTTGCTCAAAATTATGCAGAGCAAGGATCAGAAGATCGCCGTGAAAGCGGTCAACCAGGTCTTGAGTTAATTGAGAGGATGTTCCTTGGTCGACAGGGACGCCCCTTAAAATATGAAACAGCAAAAGAAGATATTCCAAGTTTGACTAAAGAACGCTATACAAATTACATGAAGAATTACTACCAAGACAAAGGTGTCACCGGCCTTGGCTTGGTTAAGTTCACACCTGAAAATTTACAAGGTGAACCTGAGGCTCGTATTGTTGGCTTCCCAATTGGTCTGCAATCTGTTGGTGCTTTAACAGGTGGATCACTTGCACTGGGCAGTGCAATGAAATCTCAACCTCCTGTCACCATAGAAATGAAGGGAACCAAAGAAATTAAACGCAGAGTCCCTGGTTCAGCGCGTCGTGCAGCTGGCATCACACTCGCTGGATCACTTGCTGGAGGCCTTGCAGGTAACTTAACAAATAGGGCAATTGCTTCTATAAATAATAATCCCGAACGTTTGCCCGATACACTTGAATACCAACCTGGCATGTAGGCTGATAAAATTAATTTATTGGAACAACTTCTAAAATAATGGCTAGAGTTACGGGATCCAGGGGGGTGGATCTATCCGATATTGACCCCAATCAGCTGAGAGCACTTCAACAAGAAGATCCCGGTTTATTTCAGCGACTGATGCAGCAAATAGATCAGTTTGCTAGAAATACTGGCATTGGTGGTCAACAAACTACACCAGTTTCCAGAGTCACTGGTAACGTCGGCATGGATCCCTTGGTCACTGGTTCTGTAAGACCACAATCAACTTCTTCTGGCCGCCCTTCGATTACTGGAGACGTTGAAGGACAGATGGCCACTCGTGGCGGCGTACCCATTACTGAATCGGGTGCACGAGGTCAGCAAGGCTCCGCTGTTGTGACCGGTAGCACTGGAATGGAAGGCCGAAGTGCAGGTGGAGGTGGAGGTGGTCGTCGCCCCCCTACTACTGCCGGTGCTGCTCCTGGCGCCGGCGGACGTGGTCCAGGTATTGACATCGCTGGTCGCTATGGTGATTTACGTTCCTCCGCTGGCGATTTAATCTTTGGCTCCAGGAATGAAGCTGGTATTCGCCCAGGACGCAAGGCAATGGGTGGGAAAACAGGTGCAGTCCTTGGTTCTGTTGAGTCCTTATTGTCAGGTGATCCAGCAGGTGCCCTTTTAGGTGCTCCAGTTGGTTTAGCTACTGGTCAAGCTGCAAATGTACTTACAAATGCATTGACCAGTGGGATGATGAAAGCTGGCCCACTACCTGTACGTTTGGCCGGAGCAGGTCTTCGTTACCTTGTTCCAGGCATGGTTGGATATGGTGCACAACAAGCAACTGCTGGAGCTGTTAACGCTGTTGTAGGCGGTGCTCAACAATTGGCAGGTGGTGCAGTTGGTGCTGCCCAAGGTGCTGCTGGAAGTCTACAGTCCGATGGTCTTGGTGGTTTAGGAGGTGGCGGTCTTTCTGACCTAGAACTTCCCTTTATTGGTCCTATTGGAGCCAGAGCAAAAGCACGCCGTCAAGCTGAGTTCGAACGTGAACAACGCCGTGCCGATCAAGGTTTAGAATCTGAAATTCGTCGTCAACGTGCAAAAGAAGATCTTGATGTTGCACGCCAAGAAGGACAAATTGCAACGCAAACTTACCTTGATCAAATGCGCGGCATTGCTCCATTAATTGAGCAACAAGATCGTCGTCGCTTTACCCAACAACAAGCTCTTCTAAATACACAGGGCAGTATTTATCAGAGCCTTGGTCGTCAAGCCGGCATGTTCCAACTTGCAAACACAGGTTTAACCGAAGCCGGTGCTTATGCAAGAACAGCAATTTCTTCCAATCCTTATGCTGGTTCTGTGATCCAAGCACCCCAAATTACCTTTGGACGATAACAATGTCTCAACAAAACACCCGATTGGCAGGCTCCTTATATTCTAGGCTTGAGCAGATGTACGGGCCGGAGCGTGTTAAAGGTTTTTCAAATGCAGAACTCATCGATGCATCTCGAGCATTCGGCGGAGATGATTTAACAACTCTGTTGGGCACCCCAGAACAAAGAGCAGAAGCTCAAGCCAAACAAGCTGAGTTGTTTGAAGGAATTCTTACAAGACGTGCTGAACAAGCTCAAAAACTTGGCAAGGAATCTGCCAGGGAAGCCTTTAAGTATGAAATGCTTGGTCGTTTACCAGAGACCATTGCAAACGCTGCATATGCCCCAGGCATAATCGCTGCACAAGGCGCTGGCAATATCGCCAATATTATGGCTCAAGGTGCTCAAAACATCCCTTCTTTGACGCGTTTTGATCGCGGTAGTTATAGCTATACTCCAACTCGTTACTTCAGCTAATGGATTTCCCAGCGTGGCCCAGTACGAGATCAATCTCAATGCCTAGCATTGCAGATTCTTTTAGCGGTAAATTTGATTTTGGAAAAACACTTGGAGTAGACTCATCTAAAGAACTTGGCGGTATTAGCAGAGGAGGAGGAATGGCTTTTGATCCAGTTACTTTAGGTTTAGGTGCTGCTGGTATCGGCGCAAGTCTCTTTGGTGCAAATGCCGCAAATCAAACCCGAGCTAGTATTGCCAACGCTCAAATGGCGGCTGCCGCTGATCAGCTAAAGTGGCAGACAATGCTTGGCCGCGAACAAGCAAAAGGACAGCTTGGTGCTGAACTTGGAAGTCGTATTTTCCAGAGTACTGTTGCTCCTGACTTAGAGTTTGGCCGTCAAAAAGAAGCTGCTATGTTTGCGGCTGGACCCTTAGGTGAGCGTCAGCTAGCATTAGATACCGAACGTGCACGACGGGCATTTGGGCTTTCTCAATCTGCTGAAGCACGTGAATCACGTCAGCGTGAAAATCGCGAAGCACTGAAGCGTACCTTGGCCGAGAAAGAAGGCCAACTTGCAGGTATTTTTGGCCGCATTGCACCACGTGATGTCAGTACTTTATTCGTATAGGAGGTAACCCATGGGCGGCGGTGGAACTAAAGTTGAATACAAGTCACCAAAGATTGAAAAGGACAATTCTTTTGAAAAGTATTTAGCTTATCAACAGCAAAAAGAAGCTCTTGCAGAGCAACGTGCTGCTGATGAGAAAGCTGAAGCTGCCGCAAAAGAAGAGGCTCGCAGGTCGTCTGCACAAGCTGGATACGGCGGACTGCTTTCTGGTATTGAGTCCCAGCTTCGCCAGGGTCTTATTAGCTATTCCGACGCAACTGGTCAACTTCGTGACTATGCAGCTAAGTACGATCTGGTACCGCCAGAAGCTGAGATCGCTGGTTTAACAAAACTTTACACAGAAGAGCTCCTCCCTGGTCGTCGTTCTACAGGTGTTTCGGCCGCATATGAGGAGCTGCTTGGTAGGCAAGCAACCGAGGAAGAGAAAACCAAAGCCCTGGAACGCTTCCAGCAAGGTTATTACACGTCTGTTCAAGATTTAAAAGATGCGCTTGCTAAAAGTTCCGAGTATCAAGATAAGTACAATCAAAGCTATCTTGACAACTATTACGACACCATGTTTGGTAAACAGGCTGTCGATGAATCTGGTAAAAAAACAGGTCAACGCACTTTTAACTTTGCTTCTAATCTTCTTCCTAAGTACGCAGAAGGCCTTGAGGGCAGTACCAAAATCACTACTCCTGATTTTGGTGAATCTTTTACAGGCACTGCTGCTGAGATTGAAGAGCAACAGCAAAACATTCGAGATACCCGCAAGTACTTGTACAGTGCAGGCTTGACGAATCTTCAAGGTGAGATTGACAAAGAAACCCAAAAGCTGAAAAACGAAGGTGAAAAAGAACTGGCTAAGATCAAGAGTCAGGGTTCCATTTACCAGCAAATTGTTGGATCTTTTTCATTCTCCTAATGGAATGTGTTTGGTATAATTATTTTAGTTATTGAGTTAACAAATGACTTCTACAAAAACTGCGTCTTCGGTTCCCTCTGATCAAAGTGACAAAGATGATTACTTTGACATCAATAAATTCGAGAAGCTTCTCGAGCGTCTCGAAGGTTCTAAGGGCCGTCAACAGCGCCAAAAGTCCCTCGAGAGTCGTCGTGACATCTACGCTCAGGGTCTTGCTTCCATGATGAGCAACTTCTGATCTTTTCTTCTAGGATATATAAGCCATGACCAGTAGCGTACCCACTGGACAAACCGATGTCGATGATTGGTTTGATCTAGATAAGTACCGCCAAGCTGCTGGCGTGGCTTACGAATTCTCAAAGAAAAAAATGGAGACTGCTGGTGAACAAGAACGTGAAACCATTGGTAAGGGTGCAGAAGAATCCCGCGCCTCAGCCGAACAGCAGCAGCGCTTCAAGCAAGAAGACGAAGCACGAGACTACGGTCAGGCCCAACGAGCTTATCGATATTGAGCTTTTTGATTCCTGGGTTGAGAACTTAGATTCAGCGACTCAGGAATCATTTTGTTCTTTTGCTAAAGATAACTACTCCCTGATCGAAGTTTATCTCTATTCACGTTTCCTTGGTTACAAGGGGACAGTAACTGCGTGCGAGCTTTGGATCAAAGATAATTACGAGAAAACGGATCATCGTAAAAAACTCTTGTATGAAATCGACGAGATGCAAGAGGATGTCCGCAAGCTTCGCGAAGATGTTGAAAATAAAGTTGTAAAACGAGACGCAGGGGTGGCTCGTATTGCTTCCATGCAAAAAGAAATCCGCGGTCATATCGATCAAATTGAAAAATTCACGAGTATCAAAGATCGAAAAGGTCTTTTGATGGCAGGGGCTGATCGTGCAATTCGTGAGTTACTGTTTATTTTCAAGGATGACCCCATTGAAATCCCCTTGGAAGAAGCTGCAATGAGCGTCTGGGCGCGTATGCAACTGGAAGAATAGATCGGTTAAGATAATTACAGGAACGTTTAGTTTTGTATGGGTGCAGGTACAGGTGCTACCTCAGATCCAATGCAACGGCAGCTCATTCGTAGCCGCCAGGAAGAAGTATTGAATCAAGAGCTTCCCAGCCGTAGACCGACACCTGAGATCCCCGCTGGGAGGTCACAGGGCGTTGAGTTCGGCCCTGGTCGTGCTCGTCGTATTGCAAAAGGCTAATTAATGGCTAAGAACAAAATGCCTCCGGAACTCCTGGAGCACTTCAAAAAGAAAGAAGCAAAGAAAGAAGACGGTACTGAGATGTCGGACAAGGAGAAGCGTAAAGCTGCTTTAGATAAAGCACGTAAGTACAAAGAACAAAAAAACAAAGAGACAGAGAAATAAGGTAGTATTTAATAAGTTGATTTACTGCCGTGCCAAGTTATACGCACCTTGCTTATCGTCGTAACGCTAAAGCTGCGGCCAGAAACCAACAAATTCGTCCTCACAAAAACGCTGAGTCTTTGCAGCGTGCTCGCGAGGACTTTGGCTTTTTTTGTGACTATGTAGCAGACAAACCTCCTGCTGCCCATCATAAAGAGTGGCACAAACAGTTTATTACAGGAAGAGATAGTAGCTGCCTGATTGGGATTGCTGGTCCCAACATCGATCTTTTGGCTCCACGGGGATCGGCCAAATCTACTGTCCTGGGTCTGTTCACAGCATGGGCAATTGGTGTCCATACGGCAGCAAAGAAACCTCTTCAGATTCTTTACCTTTCTTATACGGTTGACATTGCGCGTTCCAAGTCTGCAACCATCAAACGAATCATTGAAAGCAAGCGGTACCAAGAGGTCTTTCCTACTGTACGCCTGATGAAAAATGTGACCAGCAATGAGTATTGGTCAATTGATCACAAGTTTGCTGGTATTGACACCACTGGTGACGAGCAGTTTACTTTATGTGCTGCCGGCCTAAAAGGTTCAGTGACTTCAAAACGTTCTCATCTTGTCTGTATTGATGACGCTATTAAGTCTTCTGCAGATATTTCAAACCCTGACATCAGGAAACAGATGCAGGAAAACTGGAATGCGGTGATTGCACCCACAATGTTTGAAGGAGGTAGGGCGATTTGCCTTGGTACACGATTCCGTCATGACGATATTCACTCAACTACCTTTAACAAACAAAACAACTGGATGCAGATTGTTCTTTCCGCGATTCAAAATGATCCGAAAACAGGAGAGGAAAAATCGTACTGGCCAGAGATGTGGTCTCTTGATTATTTAAAAGAAAAAAAACGACAAGCACCTATTGCTTTTTCGTTCCAGTACATGAATCAAATCGTTAGGCAAAACGAGTTATCCCTGGCGCCTGAGTTAATTGTTAAAGCGGAGATAGCCACTGAATTTGACACGCTTGGTGTCGGGGTTGACCTTTCTGCTGGTACTAAGGAGAAGAATGATTACACCGTAATGATTCTTGGGGGACGTATTGGTGATCAGGTTCATATTATTGACTATCGAAGGATTCGTGTGATGGGCAACCTAGAAAAACTCGATGCCCTGAAAGAACTATTAAATGATTGGTCTGTACTTGGTAAGGATGACAACGGGAATTATTTCCCGACCTATTCAACGTGTGACATCTGGAGTGAGGCGGTTCAGTACCAGGCATCACTGGAGGCAGACTTCAAGAGGGTTTGCCTAAATAACGAAGGTCTCTACAATTTGATTTGGCATCCAGTCAAAGGTTTCCGTGCAGATAAGTTGGCACGTTTTCGTGGAATTATGGGGATGTTTGAAGACCGCAAGATAATCTTCAACAGGTTCCGTAATTTCACAAATCTCTTCGAGGAACTCACAAACTTCGGAGTAAGTAGTCATGATGACTGCGTAGATGCTCTTGTCTGGCTTGTTAATGGTTTATCAAGAAAGGGACAACTCCATCTTGATTACTAAACTATAGAATAAGAAAAACACTTCAGCCGTGGGTCCCGAATATATTGCCATCGGTTTAACAGCTGTCATCTCGGCTATTACCGGAGGTGGTTGGGCGGCCGGTAAAATCCTTTCCCGTCAAAGCGAGCAAGTCCAAAGAGCGTTTGACTACATTGGTTCACAGAAAAGAAGGATTGACGTTTTGGAAGACGACTTAAAACGCATGCCGCTTGAATACGTTTTAAAAGTTGATTTCCTAAGAGAAATTCAACAGATGCACGATAATTTTACTCAGATCAACGCTAAGCTTGATAAGCTGGTTGAAAAGCTTCTCGACGCAAAATGAGCTACATTCTTGAAGTCCAAGAGGACGAGAACGGAGATCAATATATTGTTTTTCCCGAGGAGGTAATTGAAGATCTTGGCTGGCAAGAAGGAGACGTGCTCAACTGGGATGTTCGCAGTAACGGCATTGTTCTTAGCAAAGTCAACGATCCTAGTGGCTATGAAGTTGTAGAAGAGTAGAATACTTAAAAAGAGATAGAAACATGTTTTACGGTGGTGAGTCCAATGTTCCTGGCGCCCCTGGGAACTTTCTAGCCGGTAATCCAAGCTTTGACATTCAACCTGAAGAAATGAAACGCCGCGGCATTACACCTGGTGGCGGCCCACAACTCCCTCTGGCTGGTATCCCCGGCTCCAGCAATCTCCCTGGTGCTATTGGAAACATGGGCGGACTTGCGAACGCAGGCATGTTCTACGGTCCTCAATACGGACAAGCACTTGCAGGTTTTACTGGTAAAACTCTTTCCTAAGCTGTTAGTATTGAAGAAAAGGTAATAGTTAATGGCAACGGACGCAAAAGCCAGGCTTAAAGAAATTATTGACTCTTACATCGAAAAAGATGGAGGAGCAGCAATTGATACCGGCATCGTTGCCTCTCATCTTGCACAGATGAAGTTATTTGGGATTCGACAAGGTGTTGAATTCTTCCCGGCTCAGGATAACTTTGGAAACCAGCGCAAGGATTTTATTGATCGCGTAATAAAATACAATCAACTTGAAACAAGGCTCGACTCAATCTGGGATTACTTTCTTTGTGATGGACAAGGTCTTTTTTACATTCGTCCTACAAAAAACAACTACCGCCTCTACTATTTTCGCAAGCACGAATATCGTACCTTTTATAACATTGATGGCGAGCTGGATGAAGTTGTAATCATCTACGGCTACAAGGTCCGTCAAGGCCTTGGTTATCAACAGGATATTGAATCCAGTAGTCTTACGGGCCCGGCTTCTATGGGTCGTGGTGGCATTAAGCGTTACATCCGGCTTTCGATCAAACGGAAAACAATCGAAGAAACTCACTCGGAAGGTGAGATTTCATTTGATACCAACTATCAGGCGATTACTGGTAAGACCAAGACTTTTAGAAACACACTTGGATTTATTCCTTGTGTTGAGATCTTCAACAACGCTAAGGGATTCTCGACTGAGGGTGTTGGTGAGTTTGATGCGCTTGCTAATCACATCTGCACGCATGACGATATGATTCGCACCATGCGAAAGAATGTGCAGTTTTTTGGTAATCCAACTCTACTTTCTTCTCGGCCCAAGACTGACCTCATGGAGTCGGGTGGAGAATCTGTTGTTCAGCGTCCTTCTATTGCAGCAAACTCTGGTTTTGGTGGCGCAGGTCCGCTGAGTCAATCCCGATTTAAGGCAGATCCTGTTTATCGAGGTGTTGATGGTCAGCTTCGCGTACCACGCATCATTGCAAACCTAGAGCCAAATGATCGCGTCGGTTACATCGTTCCTGATGCAATCACAGGTGACCAAAATTCTTTTGCACGCCAGTACCGAGAGGAGATTCGAACGGCTCTTGGTGGCGTAGACGAACTTTCTATTTCTGCTGGTGTTACAGCTACAGAGTACAAGTCTTTGTTCGGTCGTGTTTCGGCTACTGCAAAGAAAAAAGCAAACTCTATTTACACCTATGGCATCTGTCGTTGTCTCGAATTAATTATCTTCCAGGAAGAACGTCTTTTCCGTGACACGTTAGCAGCAGCGGCAGGACTTGAGAAACCCCTGGAGCTACCCGAGCAAGCATCGGATGAAGATATTGCTGCTTACGAGGATGCGATGTCGATGTACGAAGAGAAAGTCAAACAGTTAATGATGGCTTGTCTTCGTACGCAACAAATCCCCCCTGGCGTCCTTGGGTTGATTCCCGACGGTGATGTAACGATCCAATGGCGCTGGCTAGGTCCTGTTTACGAGGACTCCACCCAAGACATACTTAATAACTCCATTGTGGTACGCAATCTACAGGAGTTAGGTGTTGATAGCATTGAGGCACTGAAGTACCTCTTCCCGTCCAAGACGGATGAGGAACGGGCCGAGATGTTATCTGGGTTCCCGTTCAGAATGGTGAACGAATTGCAGGGTGCATACTCTCAGTTCGCTCGCTTAGTGGGGGCAATGATGCAAACTCCCCACCCGCAATCACCGGATTTACCGATGGCTGCGGATCCGCGATTAGATCTTACCCCGTATCTATATCGCACCTTAGAAGCTTTACAAAAGGAGATGAGTTATGCAGGACGCTACCGTCCAATCGATCCCACAGACGAGCCAAGTACCAGTGGCCGTCGCACCGAGCAGCTACGTGGCACCAGCACCACAACAAGCAGCTCCGGTGGCTTATCAGGTGGGTACCAGCTACCCCCAAGCGGTACCTCAGGCAGCCCCCAGCTACCAATCAGCCCCTACTCAGTACGCCCCCCAATCCCAACCGGCGGAATCGGCGGGGAATCCCTGGGAATCGGCGTTCAACAAGGTGGTGAACCTGCTGAGCGCACCAGTCCAATCCCCGTTCCAGGGTCAACAATCGCAGATTCCGACAGCGTATACCCCGGCCAATTACGGGTTAACCAGCCCCCAAGTTACGCCACAATCGGCTCCGCTGACCTGGTCTCCCAGCCAGGCATACTCGCCCAGCTCTTCCCCAACTTACTTGACGGGATACTCGGCGCAGGAAGCCCACGCGGAAGTGGACGCGGCGATCGCGGATTATTACAATCTGAGCAACGAGACTCGTCAGGTTCTGGACGCGTTCGGGATGGAAGCTCCAGCGATTCTGAACAACTACGCTCTAAACCTCGAGGCGATGGTGGACAGCGCCGTCGCGTGGGGAAATCGCGCCGCTGATGTAATCAAGGGTTATGCCAACTTCGCTGTTAACGAGCATCAGGAGAACCTTGCTTACAACGAGATCCTGACCAATCCCGATGTGCTGAGTGATTACACGCTCAAGTTCTTTGGTCCCGAAGGTCCGTACCCTGTGTACGAAAGCGAAGATCAACTGGAGACTCGTGGTTATCCGACCCGGCAGGTTGGTCAACCTCAACTTGGTCAGTTCCCTGCTCCCCCTGCAGCAGCTGCTCCTCAGGCCCCCGAAAACTTCTGGGGCACCTTCAGCGACATGATGAATCGCGACCCACAGAATGCCTGGCGCGTTCTGAACCAAGCCCAACCTCAAGCCGTTGCAAACAAACTGTTTGTAATGGAGTGATATTTAGCCGGTAGTTAAATAAATTACCGGCTGCTAAAATTTGTGTTAGATAAGACATATCTATGTCTAAATCTTTCACCCGATAAAACACTTCCTGCGACACTGGAGGATAAAACAAAGTGTTCATTGATAACGATTTTCCAA
>Ga0196901_1000035_pt1 | contig 56581 bp, 73 predicted proteins | sample CB_VirMetaG_FD_169099 | JGI IMG/M metagenome (GOLD analysis project Ga0196901, IMG submission 169099) | Freshwater to marine saline gradient viral communities from Chesapeake Bay - CB_1504_1 Viral MetaG (v3) (version 3) | ecosystem: Environmental > Aquatic > Marine > Coastal | place: USA... | reverse complement strand
GATTATAATCCAATTCCTCCGATGTATTTGGTAACATTATTTTTAAATCTTCCACTAAAAAACTGTCACAAGTATCATTCTTCCACGAATCATCTTGTACATCTAATCCTTGATTGATTAGGTAGTTATAGAATGTTGTCGTTCTGTTAGGTGTATGAATACCTACTTTTTTACCTTGATTTTTCATTTTTTTTTCTTTAAATATATAAACATAATAGTATTTCAGCACATATAAACCCAAGTACTAATAGTGCAATGTAGTAGATTTCTTTTAATGTTTTCATTTTTATTAATTTTTAAAGGTTAATAATTTCTACATATACAATTCTAAGCATTCTATAGTCTTCATCACCCGATATTAGAATTAAGTTTTCTGATGGAAAAAAATTAGTTTCGCAAGAATGTAATTCATTCAAGCTAAACATATCTAAATTCATTTTAACCCACCAAAATATTTCTTCGTTTGTTCCCTCGAATATTGGGAAGTCCTTCCTTCCATTTATTTCATTTATTAAAGTCTTCATAACTTATTTGTTTTTAATTAATATTTATTTGATTGTTACTACTCAAAGAATCGAACTTTGACTATTGAATAATAGTACCATAGTAGTAATAAAATAGGACTGCAAATAAATACAGCCCTATTATTTTTTTTTGTTATTCTTTCTTTTAATTCTAGATAACTCAAGAATTTTACGTTTATTCTGGATTTTCTGCGAACGTACACGCTCAAAAATGTTTTTATTGGATAACATATAACCAGCTAAACCTAAAACCGTCCTACGGGTTTTACTTCATTAACTTCAAACGCTTTTAAACGTCCTTACTGTTTAACTCAATCCAGTTATCGGATTGCTACCTATAAATTTGACCAGCTGCAAAAATATAGTTTTGTTTTATTATCTGGAGTGCTCCAGTTTTTAACTTCAAGATGTCAATGAACGAAAGTTCTACTTTATCGTATCCTTGCAATAAGTGAAACGACGTTTTAAAATATTCAAGGTGCTACAATAGCTCCCTTTAAACTTGATTAAATTAACGGTTTTAATCTACCTATCTGAAGCGGCGGAAATACTCGAAATTTCCAAAAGTATAGTACCTTTAACCGTTACCGCTTAATTTTTGCCTTAATAAATTACTTTGCTTTTTTAGCTGTAATCTTATCAACTTGCTTTTTCTGGTCAGCTTTGTAAGCTTCTTGCTTTTCTTTGTACATTTTTGAAAATGTGCCCATAATGGTACCTCCTTGAAACAAATTTCTTTTTGTACCATCTTCAAATTTCAATTGCTTTTCAGTCATTACACTAACTATATTTTTGATATTTGCACAATGGTTAAGAGTCAAGCTAACTTTTGCTTTTTCGTTATCTTTGTGGCTTGTAAGTTCGTCAATTATATTCTGGCAATGCTCAGCACCGTCGCCCAGCATCCATTTAGTTATTGCCGTCAAAGTTCTTGTATCATCTAACCATTTAGAACGAGCTTCTTTCTTTGCTATCTGCAATGGAGATGGCTTGTATTCTTTTTTTGTTACTACTTTTTTAGTCTCTACTTTGTTGGTGTTTAAAGTTGTCATAATGTTACTATTTTATATTATTTATTAATTTGGGTTAATTCCCTTTTGATTTGATTGATGCCACAAAATACGTCAGAAAGCACAATACAAAAATAATTAATTAGGAAAAAAAACACTAATCTTCGGAAAACTACATAAAATTGTCGGTAAACGGTAATTTCGTTAATTATATCAATATGATGGTTAATTGGTCTATATATATGCAATAAAATGCACCTAATTGAATGCATTAATAACTACTTTATTTATGCGTAAAAAAAAGGATCTTTTAACCGTTTGTAATATATATGATAGTATTACTATTGACAATAATAGATTTACTAACAACATTGATAGTATTACTATTAACAATGCCCAAAGTACTATTGATTTATTAGGTTTATAAAAATAGTTTAAAGAGGTAATCTCTTATCGATACTTATATAATATAATATTTCAACACAAAAGCAATAAAGCTAATTATAACTAACAATATACTAAATTACATTACTAGTATAGCTAGTGTAACTATCTGAAGACCAATATACTTAAACTAAAAAACCTAAAATATTACACGTAAATGATTGATTTTGAGGGGGGATGGGTTTTGAATGTGGAGTTTCCTTTTTGGTGATGTACGTGAAATATCTATATATAACCCAAATACTCCTTATATCTCATAGCAATATTTACACACCTCGAATAAAGAAAATAAAGTGTTTATCTAAAAAGCGGACATTAGCCTCTAATAATATAATATAAGTGGCTTGTGACCGCTTTTTTAAAAGTAGTAGATTAACTAAGATATCGGAAAAGCGTAGCAATATTAGTTGTAGTTTTAAAACATAAACAGATGACATTAATAAAGAATTTTAAGTTAGGTACTCCGGTGACGACTGGTGTGAAGCTTCTTGGTACGAAGGTGGATGGGTCTACCGGTAATTTCAGTATAGAAGATATAAAGACATACATCGACAGTGGTGTTTCTTTAGACTATACATTACCTGAGAGCATAGGAACTGTTGGTCAAGTACTACAAGTACCAGCGGTAGGTACAGAGTTGGAGTGGAGTGATGCTACGATATCATTAACTACAGTAGGTACTGGTGGTTTTGCTACTCTTGTAGAAGGTGTACTTAATATACCTCAATCATTGGCTAGTATAGATATCGATCCTTTGGCATTAACTCCATACTTAGATGACGATGTAATAACACTACCTCCATACTTATTAGGGGTTGATGCAGGTGGATCTAATACGCAGATGCAGTATAATAATAGTGGAGATCTAGCAGGTATATCTACATTCTCATACAATAGTGGTACAAACACATTGACATTTGGTAGCTCTACATTTAACCTTACTACTGGGCACTTTACTTTTGTATCTTCCGATGGTAATGTATCGGGTATATATGGAAATGCTTCAGTTAATGGATATAGTCCAGTATTGAATATTGCGGAGCCAGAATTTACTTTAAGGTTAGAAGATGGTAGTAATACAATTGTATTTACAAACACATCGCCATGCACTCTATATGTCGATGCTGATTCAATAACCAACTTCCCTATAGGTACAGAAATTAAGGTTATTAATTCTGCTAGTTCGACTGCTGCATCGATAGATTGTGGATCTACAGCAACTATAAATCGTCAGAATAACACAATAGCTGAAACGATATCTCAATACGAAACAGGTGTACTTAAAAAGATTGGTAATAACAAATGGGTGTTTGGTAAAATAGCTTAATTATGATGAAACAAAAATTAAGTGCAAAAGGGAAGGCTGACAAGGCTAAAAGGGATCTCGCTATAGCTAATACTCCGGAAAGGAAAAAGAAGCGTGCAGAGAACCAGAGAAAGCGTAGAGCAGCCATAAAAGAAGGTAAGGATATAAAATGGCTGGACTACGACCACAAAGATGGTAAATTCAAGTCGGTTAAGGCTAACCGTGGTAACGATGGGTATGGAACTAAAAAAGAAAATAAAAATAAAAAGTAGATATGTATTCAAGTAAGCCAAAAAGAAGGATAGGTAAGGACAAGCATATCAATAGCATTAGAACAACTAAGACATATCTAGATACGAGTAAGGATAAAGATGGTTTCACCGTAATAGATGCAATTCATAATAAACCTCAATACGATGGCCATGAGCCTTCAACTCATTTTATGGAAGATAATAATAAAAGAAAAGCTTGGCCAAGAATAACAGAAACGAAAGACTCAAAGGGAAACATAACTGGATACAAGGAGCAATCGTACAAGCAAGCATTGAAGGCTGGAGAAGTGTACAAGTTTTTAAGTAAAAAGAAAATGATAGACTTTGCTAGGAATGGAAGCTGGAAGCATAGTGAAAATAGAGACGCAATACTTAAAGAAAATAAAAAAAATAGATAGACATGAATCTAGAAACAATAATACCAATGGCTGCAACGCTACTTGGTGTTCTTGGAATAAAGGAAGGTTGGGAGATATGGAAGAAGAAAATAGATGTATCGTCTAAGTTAAAAGAAAAAACAAGCGATAATATACATTCTAGGATTGTCGAGCTGGAGAAGAAGATGGATGAACTTTATGAAGAGAATGCCGACCTACTTGCAAAGGTGGCTAGACTAGAAGAAAGGCTGATACATACAGCTAAGGATAGAGTTAAGAGTAGGATTCGAGATTAGTTAACACTTAGATTTACTAATCAAATAAAATGTAAACAATTAAATTTACTTATATAATGGAATACAATGTACCTAGTCAGATTGTCAAGGAGTTAAACTTCGGGCAAGATGCAAGAGAGAAAATCATGAAAGGCGTGGATAAACTATCCATGGCAGTTAAATCCACTTTAGGAGCATCGGGAAGATGTGTAATATATGAAGACGGACTTGGTAAACCAGTTATCACTAAAGATGGTGTGACGGTTGCTGAGTCCGTTATTCTATTAGACCCTATTGAGAATATTGGTGCTACACTTATTAAAGAGGCTGCAAGGAATACAGTTAGGGAAGCCGGTGATGGAACTACTACATCGACAGTTTTAGCGCAAGCAATACTGCATAAGTATTACGAAGCGTTAAAAGAAACCAAAATTTCAGAGAGGCAACTTAAAGCAGAAATTTTGGAAGCAACAGATAAAGTTATCGAGTATATCGATAGCATCAAAGTAGACGTCACTGAAGATTCTATTATTGATGTAGCTTCTATTAGCTCTAATAACGATAAAGTTTTAGGTGCAATTATAACTGATGTATTTAAAAGTGTTGGTAAGAACGGAGTTGTTTTAATTGAAGAGTCTAGCACAGAAAAGACTTACATAGAAGTTGTTGATGGGGTTCAGTTTGATTCACCATTAAAATCTCCACATTTAATAACAGACTCTGACTTAGGGTCTTGCGAGTTAGTTAATCCATACGTGCTTATTGTTTCGTCTCCAATCCCAAATATTAGGAAGATTCAAGGTGTATTAGAGTTTGTGATTAAGGCAAATAGACCACTACTTATAATAGGGCCTGTAGAGCAACAACCAATGGCGACATTAGCTGCAAACAAAGTTAAGGGTAACCTAAAGGTTAATGTAGTTGACCAACCAGGATTTGGTAAGATGAGGGATGACGTTGTTAGTGATTTAGCAATACTTACTGGAGCTAGGGTTATAAACGAAGAGCTTGGTGATGACATGGACTTAATTGCACCAGAAGATCTTGGAACGGTAGATAAGTCAATAACAGACAGTAAGAGCACTATATTAACAATCTCTAGTACTAGCAATGACTTAACAGAAAGAATTGAGTTAGTAAAAGAGAAAATAAAGAATGAAGAAAACCCATTCCTTAAGAAGAAGCTTGAAGAGAGAATGGCAATGCTAGCAGGAAAGGTTGGAGTTTTATATGTTGGTGCAAACTCATTAGTAGAACTGAAGGAGAAGAAGGATAGAGTAGATGACGCTGTGAGCGCAACGAAGGCCGCTTTAAGAGACGGAATAGTGCCAGGTGGTGGAGTAGCATTGAAAAATGCTTCAGAGCTCTTAGAATCGACCGGATTGGGTTATGATATATTGTTTGACGCAATCAGAGTTCCATTCGAATCAATATTGACTAACGCAGGTATGGATACCAGTTTAGATTCTGGTGGTGTTGGTTTTGGATTTGATGTTACAACTGGAAACATTGTTAACATGATTGAGGCTGGGGTTATTGATCCGGCATTAGTAACGAAGACAGCATTAAGAAACGCAGTATCGGTAGCAACTACAATTATATCTGCGGATTGTGTAATCAGTAATATTAGAGCATGAAAGGAGCATTAGGTTATTATTTAGTTATAGATAAGATTAAGGAAGAAGAGGTTAAAACAAGTGGCCTCTTTATTCCGGAATCTCAAAATAAAGAAGTTAGATATGGTAGGGCGAAAGTTATGTCTGTTGGGGATGAGGTTAAAAATGTGTCAGTTGGTGACATCGTTAGGTACGACAAACACGCAGGCCATGGTATTGAACTTGATAGCCATCTTTATAGTGTGATTAGGATTGGTGACGTAATATACATAGAGTAATATGCGTATAGATCCTTCAGACATAAAAGATGCAAAACTATTTAAGTATTATCGATTAGTTAGAAAGTGGGCTGCAAAGTCATACGGTTTAACTGAGGCTGACTTAGAGTTAATAATATATCTTGAATGCGAAGGTCAGTTCACTAGGCAAGACTTCATGAATGGGCAGTTTGCTTATTCTTGGGATAAGAATAGATGGATCAGACTTAGGAAAGCAGGTTGGATAGATATATGGAGGGAAAGGAATAGGACTACAATGAAGTATAACATCTACTCCGTGTCGCTAAAGGCTAAGATAATGACTAATAGAATATTTAAAATACTTCTAGGGCAAGAAGATTTACCAAGGAGTGAAAGAAATGTTTTCTATAAAGGGAAGACTTACACAGATAAAGTTTACAGTAAGGCTGTTGACTTAATGTTAAAAGATGAATCACGTTAATTTAAAAATAAATAAAATGATGTTAAAGATTGAAGAACAGGAATTAAAAGGATTGCAAGAAATAGTTTCAGCGATTAACTCTATGAAGTCAAGTATTGGTGAGATGGAAGTTAGGAAGCACGAAGCTATGCATCAGTTATTTTCTGCTGAGTCTAACCTAAGAGAGCAGCAGGAAGCGTTAAAAGGAAAGTACGGTAATGTAACAGTTAGTCTTTCTGATGGAACAATTAAACCAGTGGAAGATGAATCTAATACGGAAGATTAGTATAGGAACTGACTACAAAGACAATGCGATGCATTACGCTGTTGGTCAGGAAGTGTATGGTGGGCATAGAATATGCGACATACAGGAAAAAGATGATAGGTATGTGATACTTATTGAAAAGGATGGAGAAGTTTTAACTTGGAAAGACTTTAATAAGAATATGGGAATATCAGTCGAATATAACTTGAACTATTAATGAAAGCAGTATTTAATTATATAATATCTCCAGTAAGCAGTAGATACAACAATAAGAAAGTTATTGATACAGAGAATGGAGAAAAGGAGATAATATTGAATACTGAAATATTTAACCACCAGTACGTTAGTAGGAATGCTACCGTACTGGCAGTTCCCACTCAAGTAGACACACCGATAAAAGTTGGGGATGAGGTAGTCGTGCATCATAATATATTTAGACGATGGCATGATGTTAGAGGTATTGAAAGAAATAGCTCTTCATTTATATCAGAATCAGAATACACTTGCAGTCCGGATCAGCTATTTTTATATAAAAGAGATAAGGATTGGACAGCAATGACTGGATATTCTTTTATACAGCCAGTTGAGGAAACGGATAAACTATCGACTGATAAAGAAAAAGAGCTAGTTGGTATAGTTAGATACATAGACAACAGCGACTACGAAATAGTTGCTATTGGGGACTTAGTTGGATTTACACCGTCTTCTGAGTTTGAATTTATTGTTAATGGAGTTAGAATGTACAGAGTTTTAACTAAAGATATTTGTTTTAATTATGGAGACAACGAAGGAAAAGAGACGGCTTATAATCCAAGCTGGGCGAAAGGCAGTTGATGAATTAATAAAAGTTGCTGAAGAAAAAATAGTTACTGGAGGAGAAGATGACGTGTCTGTAGATCGATTAAAGAATGCGGCAGCCACAAAGAAGTTAGCAATATTTGATGCATTTGAAATACTGACAAGGCTTGATGCAGAGGAGAATATGCTGAATGATGTGGTAGTAGAAAGTAATAAGACTGAATCATTCAAGGGGTTTGCAGAAAAAAGAAAGAGGAACTAATTATGTATCAACAGACTCTATATAAAATAATTGAGCCAATACAGTTTAATCGAAAGTCTAGATTAAATAGGCTTAAGAAATGGAGTTATGGCTACCATAAAGATGATGACATTGTTGTTATTAGTAAGACTGGCACTATAGGTGACATATATGAAATATCTGGATTAAAGATAGCTATACCACCAGAACCAAAAAGTATACCAAAGGGTGATAACAAGTGGGTTGCAACTCCAGTACCGAAAGAATTAAGTCAGATAAAAAGTATATTTCAATGGAGAGACTACCCAGACTCTTTTAAGCACAAATGGGCAGAACATATAGAAAGTGAGTTTGAGAATAGGGATAATGGTGTGTGGTTTATGAATAACAACATAAAGACATACATAACAGGATCTCACTGGATGTATTTAAATCATAGCAAGATAGATGTAGGTAAGGCTGATTATAGAGATTCAAATAGAATCTTTTATTACTTTTGGGAGGCGTGTAAAGCTGATCCAAGATGTTATGGTATGTCATACTTGAAAAACAGACGTTCTGGATTCTCAACAATGGCATCTGCTGAATTAGTATCAGAGGCAACATCAGTAAGCGATAAGCGTTTGGGTATATTATCAAAGACTGGGCCGGATGCTAAGAAAATGTTTACTGATAAGGTTGTTCCAATATCACTAAGCTACCCATTCTATTTCAAACCAATTCAAGATGGTATGGATAGACCTAAGACTGAATTAGCTTATAGAGCACCTGCTTCGAAACTTACAAAGAAATCAATAACTTCAGTTGAGGCTGTTGAAATTTTAGATGGACTTGATACAACAATTGACTGGAAGAACACTGGAGATAACTCTTATGATGGTGAAAAGCTATATAGATTGGTTCATGATGAATCCGGTAAATGGGAGAAGCCAAATAATATACTTGAGAACTGGAGGGTTACAAAGACTTGCCTTAGACTTGGTAGTAAGATTATAGGTAAATGCATGATGGGCTCTACCTCTAACTCAAAGTCAAAGGGTGGAGATAATTTTCAAAAGCTATTTAATGACTCAAATACTTCAAAAAGAAATAAGAATGGACAGACAGCATCTGGACTGTATTCTTTATTTATACCTATGGAGTGGAACTATGAAGGCTTTATAGATGAGTTCGGTATACCTGTATTTGAGACTCCAGAAAAGGAAACGTTTGGCCCAGACGGAGAGCCTATAGAAATTGGCGTTATAGAACACTGGGAGAATGAAGCAGAAGGATTAAAGCACGACCAGGATGCTCTAAATGAATTCTACAGACAATTCCCAAGAACAATTGAGCACGCATTTAGAGATGAAACTAAGAACAGTCTTTTTAATCTTAGTAAGATATATGCACAAATAGATTTCAATGGTGACATGAGGCATTCGTCATTAATAACTAGGGGTGGGTTTAGTTGGAAGAATGGTGTAATAGATTCTGAAGTTGAATTTACTCCAGACAAGAGTGGTAGATTTTTAGTTTCTTGGATACCACCAAAAGAATTGCAGAATAGAGTTATAACAAAGTCGAATGGAATAAAGTATCCAGGTAATGAGCATATTGGAGCATTTGGTTGCGATAGCTATGACATATCGGGTACAGTTGGTGGAAGAGGTTCGAATGGAGCTCTACATGGATTAACGAAGTTCTCTATGGAGAATGCTCCTGCAAACCAACTTTTTCTACAATACATAGCTAGGCCTCAAACAGCGGAGATATTTTTTGAAGATGTACTAATGTCTTTAGTGTTTTATGGAATGCCAATACTTGCTGAGAATAACAAACCTAGACTTTTGTATCATATAAAAAATAGAGGTTACAGAGGGTTTTCGATGAATAGACCGGATAAGGCTTGGAATAAATTATCAGCAACAGAAAAAGAAATTGGTGGCATACCTAACAGTAGCGAGGATATAAAGCAGGCTCACGCTTCTGCAATAGAATCTTATATTAATGATTATGTCGGACTAAGAGAAAATGGTGAATATGGCAATATGTACTTTAACGAAACTCTAAATGATTGGGCCGCATTTGATATTAACAACAGAACTAAGTATGATGCTTCTATTAGTTCTGGATTGGCTATTATGGCTTGCAACAAAAATAGGTACGCTCCGGTGGCTCAAAAACAAGATATTAAAGTTTCATTTGGATTTAAAAAATATGACAATTCAGGAAGTTATTCAAAATTAAAATAATAAATGGTAACAACACCACCAAAAAGCATTTTTCCAAGTCACGCAGTTGGACACGAAGAGAAGGAGTCGTTTGATTACGGACTTCAAGTAGGTAGGGCTATAGAGTCTGAGTGGTTTAAAGATGATAGAGCCAGTTCTAGATACTTTGCTTTAAAAGATAGCTTTCATAATCTTAGACTTTACGCAAGAGGTGAGCAACCTATTCAGAAGTATAAGGATGAGCTGTCTGTTAATGGTGATATGTCCTACCTAAATCTTGATTGGAAGCCTGTACCAATAATACCCAAATTTGTTGATATTGTAGTAAATGGTATATCAGAAAGACCTTATGCATTGAAAACATTCTGTCAAGACCCTGCGTCAATGAACAAAAGAACTCAGTACATAAAGGATATTATGATTGATATGCAAAATAAAGAAGCATTCAACATAATAAGAGAAGCTACTGGGGTTAATCCATTTGTTAATGACCCAAATGGACTTCCAGAGAATGACGAAGAGTTAGCTTTGCATATGCAGCTTGACTACAAGGAAAGCATAGAGATAGCACAGCAAGAAGCGTTAAGTAATGTATTTGATTTAAATAAATACGAATACATAAAGAGGAGACTTGATTACGATATAACTACATTGGGTATTGGGTGCTTAAAGAACTCATTTAATACAGCGGAAGGAATAAAGATAGAGTATGTTGACCCGGTTAATATAGTTTACTCTTACACAGAATCTCCGTACTTTGATGATTTATATTACGTTGGGGAAGTTAAAAGAGTTAGTATTCCAGAATTAAAGAAATCATTCCCTCAATTAACTCAAGAGGATGTAAAGAAGCTAGAGTCATCTTATTCTGGAGAAAGGTCTATTTACAAAACTGTTAACACAGAAGATTCTTACGACAGTAATTATGTCAATGTTCTGTACTTTGAATATAAGACATATCAAAACCAAGTATATAAGATAAAAGAAACTACCTCTGGAGGAATTAAATCAATAAAGAAAACAGATGACTTTGATCCACCAGCAGATGATAGATCTAAATTTGAAAAAGTAGATAGATCTATAGAGGTTCTTTACTCTGGAGCAAAGATAGTTGGACTTGATATGTTATTGGCTTGGGATATGAATAAGAATATGACTAGGCCAAAGTCTGATATTACAAAGGTAAATATGAGTTACAGTATTGTAGCTCCTAGACTATATAGAGGAGTTCCTGAATCTTTAGTTGGTAGAATGGTATCTTTTGCAGATATGATTCAATTAACACACATGAAGTTACAGCAAGTTTTAAATAAGCTTGTTCCTGATGGAGTGTATTTAGATGCTGATGGTTTATCTCAAATAGATTTAGGTGATGGTACTTCATATAGCCCTCAAGAAGCATTAAATATGTATTTCCAGACAGGTAGTGTTATCGGTAGATCTTTAACTCAAGATGGAGACTTTAATAATGCAAGAGTACCAATTCAACAATTAACATCGTCTGGTGGTAATGCTAAGATAGCTAGTCTTATTCAGTCTTATAATTATTACTTACAAATGATTAGAGATGTTACAGGACTTAATGAGGCAAGAGATGGTAGCTCTCCAGACAAAGATGCTTTAGTTGGAGTTCAGAAGTTAGCTGCCGCAAATTCAAACACAGCAACAAGGCATATTGTTCAAGCAGGATTATATGTTACCCTAAAGATGGCTGATGGCGTTTCTCTGAGGATATCTGATGTATTGGAGTACTCTAACACCAGAGAGTCATTTATAAACTCTCTAGGTAGATTTAATGTAGCGACTCTTGACGAGATAAGAAAGCTTCACTTACATGATTTTGGAATATTCATTGAATTAGCTCCAGACGAAGAAGAGAAGTCTGCTCTTGAAGGTAATATACAATTAGCTTTAGGTAGAAATCAAATAGACCTTGAGGACGCAATTGATATTAGAGAAATCAAGAATTTAAAGTTAGCTAATCAACTACTCAAGAAAAGAAGAAGAGATAAGGATAAAAGAGATAGACAAATAGCTCAAGAGAATATGCAGATGCAAGGGCAGATAAATGCTCAGTCAGCTCAAGCTTCAGCGGAAGCAGATATGCAAAAGGAGCAAGCAATAGCTTCTACTAAGGTTCAAGTTGAGCAAGCTTCAATGCAGTTTGCAATTCAAAAAATGGAACGTGAAGCTCAGTTAAAGAAGGAATTAATGCAATTTGAGTATGAGTTAAACATTGGTCTTGAAGAAAAGAAGATGGGTGTTATATCCGATAAAGAAAAATTCAAGGAGGATCGTAAGGACGAAAGAACAAAAATACAAGCAACTCAACAGAGTCAATTAATAGAACAAAGAAAGGGTGGAACTCCACCAAAAAACTTCGAGTCAGCAGGATTTGATAATTTAGGTGGATTTGGATTTGAGCAATTTGAGCCTAGATAAAAACAAAGTAAAAATTATTTTATAGTATTATATTATGTCAGAAGAAGCAAGCAAAGAAACAATTGTAGAAGAAGTAGTAAATCAAGAATCTACACAAGAAAAATCGCCTTCAGTAACTAAGAAAACTGATGGTACATACAAAATAAACTTAAACCCAACAGAAGATGTACAACAGCAGGGGAATAATGAACACGGAAAAAACAGCAATGAAGAAATCAACAAAACCGGGAGCGAAGAAACCAATGAAACCGGAAATGAAGTCGTTCAAAGCTTGCAGCAGCAAGAAGGGAATGATGAAGTAGTAGTTGAAATAACTGGAGAGGAAGAGGCTCAGACTGCACAAAAAGAAACAGTAGAAACAGTAATAGAGTCTGCTGTTGAAAACAAAATCGAATTACCTGAGAATATTCAGAAGGTGGTTGAATTTATGAATGAAACTGGTGGGTCTTTAGAGGACTACGTTAGGCTTAATGCAGATTACTCTAATGTAGACGAGAAGACACTACTAAAACAATATTTACAACAAACAAAATCTCATTTAGATGGAGAAGAAATAGACTTCTTAATTGAAGATACTTATCTATACGATGAAGATTTTGATGATGAAAAAGAGGTCAAAAGGAAGAAGTTGGCTTACAAAGAGGCTGTAAAAGAGGCTAAAGGTTATTTAGAAGGATTGAAGGGCAAGTATTACGATGAAGTCAAGTTGGGTTCAAAGTTATTGCCTGAGCAACAGAAAGCTATTGAGTTTTACAATCGATACAACCAAGAGTCAAAGACTTCCGAGGAGCAGGCCAAAATGAAGCGAGATCGCTTTATGTCTGAATCTGAAAAATTATTTTCTAGTGAATTCAAAGGTTTTGATTTTCAAGCTGGGGATAAAAAGTTTAGGTTCAATGTAAAGGATGCAGCTAAAGTAAAAGAAGCTCAATCTGATATTGTATCGGCATTCTCCACTTATTTAGGAGAAGATGGTACACTAAAAGATGCTAAGGGTTATCATAAAGCTTTATTTGCAGCCAGAAACGCTGATTCTCTAGCAACTCACTTTTACGAACAAGGTAAAGCTGAGGCTATCAAACAAATGATGGCCGAATCAAAGAACATCGATATGAATCCTAGGAAAGTTAATAACGGTGTTGTAGATACAGGCAAAGCCAAAGTGAAGGTAGTTAATGGAGATAATGCTCAAAAGGTAAAGTTAAAATTAAAAAATTATTAAAAAAAATATTAAAAAATGGCATTAACAAGTTTTGCAGGTGGTCTACCAACGGATTTGACCCCAGCACATAAGCAGTCAGTATTACCAAGCAACTATATTGACTTTCATTCAACTGATTTTAGTCAGTGGACACAACAATTTTTACCAGAGCTTTACGAAGCGGAAGTAGAAAAATATGGTAATAGAACAGTAGGTTCATTCTTACGTTTAGTAGGTGCAGAAATGCCAATGCAGTCTGACCAAGTTATTTGGTCTGAGCAAGGTCGTTTGCATTTATCTTACTCAGCAGCTTTAGCAGCTGATGGAACTGGAGTTAATGTTTTGACTATTGCAGACTCAGGCACTCATTCAGTTAGAGTAGGGCAAACTATCGCTATTCATGATGCGGCTTCTAAGACAGCTAAAGCTTACGTTACAGAAGTTACAAGTACAACTATTACAGTTAAGTCTTACGCTAGTGCAACTGGTTTAGTTAATGCTGGATTGACAGCAGGTGCAGTTAAATTATTCGTTTATGGTTCTGAGTTTGCTAAGGGTACTAATGGTATGGCGACATCTATTACTCCAGAAGTTGAAACTTTCTCAAACAAACCAATTATCTTAAAGGATAAATTTGAGGTTTCTGGATCAGATACTGCTCAAATTGGATGGATTGAGGTTTCTGGTGAGGCAGGTCAAAGTGGATATTTATGGTATATGAAGGCTGAGGGCGACACAAGGACTCGTTTCGAAGACTACTTAGAAATGTCTTTAGTTGAAGCAGAAGTTGCAGTTAACAGTACTTTAATTACTGATAAGATTCAAGGTACTGAAGGTTTATTTTCAGCTTTAGAGAACAGAGGTATCGTTGCAGACGGAGCGTTTGATACCGTTGTAGAAGTAATTCCAACATTTGATTTAATTCTTAAAGAGTTGGATAAGCAAGGATCTATAGAAGAAAATATGTTATTCTTAGGTAGAACCGCTTCTTTAGGTATCGATAGCGCATTAGCTGAACAAAATTCTTACGGGGCAGGTGGTACATCTTACGGTGTATTTGAGAACAGTGAGGATATGGCTTTAAATTTAGGTTTCTCTGGTTTCAGAAGAGGTTCTTATGACTTCTACAAAACTGACTGGAAATATCTAAATAGTGCAACTACTCGTGGTGGTTTTGATGATGTTGAAGGAGTATTAGTTCCTGCTGGAACAACTTCTGTTTACGACCAAATGATGGGTAAAAACATTAGACGACCATTCTTACACGTTCGATACAGAGCTTCTGAAACTGATGACAGAAAGATGAAGTCTTGGGTTGTTGGTTCTGTAGGTGGAGCAAGTAACTCTGACAAGGATGCGATGGAAATCAATTACTTATCAGAAAGATGTTTGGTAACTCAAGCAGCTAACAACTTTGTATTATTCAAAAAATAATAGCAATTAATTACCATAGTGCGGTCGCTAAATGCGGCTGCACTATTTTTTTTATCTTATAATATTATATCATGCCAGTAGCAAAAAAGACAGTAACTAAAAAACCGGTAACTAAAAAACCAGTAGCTAAAAAAGTAGAGCCGGTTAAAGTAGAAGAAGAAGCAATTATCGACAATACTTCGGTAATTGAAAAAAAAGTAGAAGAAGTTTTTGTTCCAGAAGTAAAAGCTGATATAGTTAAGGAGGAAGTAAAGCAATCAGAAACTAAATCATTAATTACAAAGGAAGTAAAAATGGAAGCAAAAAATATTGAAAATAAGTGGGAAATTAAAGATAGACAATACTACTTATTAGGTAATCAAGAAGCAATAGTTAGAATAGTAAGATCTAAAGGGATTTATTACTTTGATGAAGACATGGGTTATGAAAGAGAGCTTAAGTTGACATCAAATCAAATAACTCCTTTTGTAGATGAGTTTAAAGGGCCAGCAAGATTAGAGCACATTGTATTTAGAGATGGAGTCTTGTCAGTTCCAAAAAATAAACAAACACTTCAAAAGTTACTATCTCTATATCACCCACAGAAGGGTATTGTTTACGATGAAGTAAATAATGAAGCAGAAGCAGTGGATCAATTGTCATTAATTGAAATTGAATTAGAAGCAATGAATACTGCAATGCAAATGGATATTGATTTAGCTGAGGCTATAGTTAGAACAGATGTTGGTTCTGCAGTAGCTAAAATGACATCTAAGGAAATTAAGCGAGACTTAATGTTGTTAGCTAAAAAGAATCCAGGATTATTCTTAGAGTTAGCGAATGATGAGAATATCGAAATTCGAAACCTAGGAATTAAGGCTGTTGAAAAAGGCTTGATTAAGCTATCTTCAGACCAAAGAACATTCTTATGGGGGTCTAATAGCAGAAAGCTAATTACAGTTCCATTTGATGAAAATCCATACTCAGCATTAGCTGCATACTTTAAGACAGATGATGGCTTTGAAGTTTATCAGCAAGTCGCTAAAATGTTAAACTAATTAATAGTATCGCTTTAAGAATATCTTAGGGCGATACTTTTTTAAACTATAAATAATAAAACAAATGTTTAAAAACGAAGAGGAAGAAGAATACAAAAAAGGAAATTTAATTAAACCTATAGATTCAAAACCCACATCCACTATATCAATTCTTGACGAAAGAATGCCAATGACATATAATTCTGTTAACTTTAAAGACAAAGATACAGAAAAAATGAACTCAAATAAGGCTATGACTGGAGAGAATGAGGAATACAAAGTTCCAATTACTGGAATGAAGAGTTCTAGCTCATACTTTAATCTTGGTATGGCACTTAGAGGTCAAATGGAGAAGAAGGCTAAAAGTCAAGGATTCGAAAGCTTATCAGACAGGACTAGCAAAATGAAGTCGGAAAGAAAAGAGGGTAGATCCTTAAAAAGAGAAGAAAAAGCAAGAAGAAAGCAATATAAAGCGAAGTAAATGAATATAGATGTAATCTACAAAACAGTTCTATCTATAATTAATAAAGAGCAAAGAGGTTATATGACTCCAGATGAGTTCAATAAAACCGCAAAGCAAGCTCAATTATCTATTATAGATAAAACATTCTACGAGTACAATGACGCATTAACAAAAATGAAGTCCAGAGTGGTCGGTTCTGGGTATGCAGACATTGTGTCAAAATCAAGAGAGAAGTTAGAGCATCTATATAGAAGTGCTCCAATAACTTTTTCTGGAGGAGCTGCTGCATTACCTACGGACTCATTTAAGATAGAAGGTATATTTAGTCAAGATAGGATGACTAAGTATGAAGAAGTAACTAAAGATAAATTAAATTACTTACTATCTTCTCCATTAACTGCTCCCGATAAAATGTTTCCAGTATTTTTTAGATCTTCATCTGGCACTAGTGTAATAGTTAAACCATCCGGAACATCTTTAGATAGCGCTTCTGCTGAAGTAGATTACATAAAATTACCAGACGCTCCTAGATGGGGGTATTATGTAAATACCGGATTAGACAACTACATTTACGATGAGGATAAATATGTGCCAGATGGATTTGTTTTGGGTCAAGATGATATAATTGATTTTGACACAAACGTTGATTCTGTTGGCAATGGAACTTACAATGGATCGTTAGTGAATGACACAAATCCAACTGAAGATAAAGCTAACGTATCTGTAGTAGTGAGTGGAAACACGGTTGAGTCAATAAGAATAGTGTCTTCTGGTAGCGGATATTCTGTTGGTGATACTGTTTCTTTAGATAATGTAATATTCTTTCCTTCTGGAGCTACAGGGAAGTTGACGTTTACGGTGACTGAAGATAATTTATATCTATACAGCACTAAAGGTTCTACTGATTTTATTCTGCACCCATCCGAAGAAACTAAGTTGATTAATTCAATTTTAGTTTATGCTGGAATAATCATTAGAGATCCATCTATAGTAAACCTGGCATCTCAATCAATACAAACAAACGAAGCAGCAAAAAAGTAAATAAATGGGATTAATAAAAGAAACAGCTTACCAATACTACACCTCTAAGCAAGAGTTTGTTGCAGCTTTTAATCAAAAAGACTTCGTATTAACATTTAAAAACCTACCAGAATCAAAAGATGAATTTAAGGTTTATATAAATTCGTTAGAAGTTTCCGCATCAACATACTCATACGACTACCCTATTTTAAAGATGAATAGCGGTATGCCGTTAAATACTGTTGTTGAGGTTGAGTTAATAAAAAAGAATACTGGAGATTATAGATTTATATCACTAAAAGATATCGTAAATAACTTTATGGTAGCTTACGTTGGTGATGGTAAAATAATAGATAATGTTCATAGGTCAGAAGCTTTGTTTCACTGCAAGAGAGGTATTCAAGAGTTTGCTTACGATGTATCTAGAGTTGAGAAGATACTAGAAGTTGAATTACCAATGAGCCTTAGTATTCCAATGCCTCAAGATTATGTTAATTACGTAAGAATATCTTGGGTTGATAGTTCTGGAATTGAGCATCCAATATACCCATCTAGACTAACATCAAGACCAAGTCAAAGCATAGTTCAATCTTCTGATTACGAATACGTATTCTCTAATGAAGGAGGCCTCGTTGAAGGAGAGCCTATAACCAACTCTGCTTTCAATGCATTTAATATTGACAATCTATCAAATAGCTTTCAGCAAGAAGACTCTTACTTAAATAGAGACTACAATAACAGTAGGGCTATGACTATTGGTCAGAGATATGGATTGAATCCAGAAACAGCCAATATAAATGGAGTGTTTATTATTGACGAGGCTAATGGTAAGATTTCATTTAGTAGTGACTTGAGTGGTAAGGTTATTACTTTGAAGTACATATCTGACGGATTAGGAACTGATTCAGAAATGAAAGTCCATAAATTCCTAGAAGAAGCCATGTATAAACATATGGCTCATGCAATACTTTCTAATAAATTAAACGTACAAGAGTACATTGTAGGTAGATTTAAAAAAGAAAGAAGAGCTGCAATATCTAATGCAAAAATAAGACTATCTAATCTAAAGGTTGCTGAATTAACTCAAGTGTTAAGAGGGGCCGGAAAACCAATAAAATAACATATGCCATTAGTTAAAAATAACTTCCTGAAAGGGAAGATGAACAAGGATGTAGATCCAAGACTTGTAGGCGAAGGAGAGTATTTGGATGCAAGAAATGTATCTATACTTAATTCAACTACAGGTAATTCTGGATCTGTTGAAAACGTACACGGTAATGTGGAGCTGTCTGACTTTGGATTAACTGACAGACACTTAGAAATAATTGGAAAGTACGCAGATGAAGCTAATGATAGAATCTTTGCCTTCGTAACAAACTACAGTGATTCGTCTGTAGATAAATTATCAAACTTCGCTCCAGTAAAATCGAAGCACTATATATGTGTTTATGATTTAAAAAACAATACCAATTCAATATTAGTTGGTGGAAACTTCTTGAACTTTTCTAAAACACACGAAATACTATCTGTAAATCTATTAGAGGATTTTTTATTTTTTACAGACAATAGAAATCAACCAAGAAAGATAAATGTAAAAAAAGCGTTAATAGCTCCATTCGGGTCAACTAATCCTTACTACACTAGAGAGGAAAATATATCCGTAGCTAAGTATTATCCATGGAAGCCAATTGATTTGTATAGAAACTCCTTGACAGGAGAATTGTCTGTTTACGATAGTGAGTTGGTTGGAGCTATAACTCAAAACGTTGATGACGCAACTAATGGCTCATCAACTATATCAATACCTGATGCTGGAGTAGTTTCAAGAACTGGAATTGGAAGTGGGGCGGAAGCAGTGATAGTTGTAGAATCAAATAAGGTAGTTTCAATTAAAGTCAATATATCTGGATCTGGGTTTGAGGTTGGTGACACCGTTACAGTGTCAGGTGCTGGCTTAGGCTCAATTAGTGGGTCTGATTTAATATTTCAGATTAGAGAATGCGACATAAAGAAGGAATCAACATTAAAGGATACTAAGTCTGAACTGTTACCTTACTCGATAGACACGACCGTGAAGTTAGACGTATCAGGATCAACAACGTACGCAATAAATGAAACTCCAGTTCCATCGGACATAATCAAAATGTATGGTTGCAAAGTTATTGCGAAAGATCCGGAAGGAAACTATAGAATAGATCACGAGCAAAACATAACAATAGTTAGTCTATCTGGCGGAACAGTAACGCTTTCTGAAGCAGTAGGATTAAATGCTGGAGACGTAGTTACAATAGGAGTAAATCCATACTATATTGCTGACAACAAATCAGATGACGTGTTAACTGAGCAGTTTGTTAGGTTTAGCTATAGATACATATATGAAGACAATGAAGTTTCATTAATGGCTCCATTTACTCAACACGCATTTATACCAAAACAGGATGGCCATTTCTTAGGTGTAGACCCTGCTGTAGATGGAAGTTTGGAGGAAAAAGAAATAGACAAAGACGAGCAAGAATCTATTACCTCTACAATTGTAAGCTTCTTTGAAAACAAAGTAACTGAAGCAGGGTTAGTAATATCAGCACCGGAAGGTATTGATGGATTCAAGAATTTAGGCAAAGAATTCAAAGTAAAGTCTGTAGAAATTTTATACAAAAGCTCAAAAGACCAATCCATAAAAGTAATAGACTCGATAAGTATTGACGAATTTGTTGGAATTAACGAAAGCAAATATGAATATGTATATAAGTCTGAAAAACCAATAAGGACATTACCTCAAAAGGATGTAACTAGAGTTTATGACACTGTCCCTATTAGAGCGAAAGCTCAAGAAGTCATTGGCAATAGAGTCATTTATGGAAACATATTAGTTAAGAGTACCTCTCCGTCTAAATTGAATTACTCTATATCTGTTGGAGATAAGCCGAGCCAATCTAGCGATTACGGAACTTTGTCAAAAATAGAACATCAAAGCAGTACAGTAAAACAAAACAGGACGTATCAAGTTGGCATTGTTTTAGTGGATAAGTTTGGTCGACAGTCAGACGTTATTCTATCAAGGAATTCTAGCGTGTTTAACAAGTTTAAATCTCCGAATGATGCTCTTGTATCAGAAAATGATATTTATTCAGGAGATAGCCTTAAATTATCCTTAAATGAGGTGATACCTGAATCTTATTCCAAGCCGGGTTACGTTGGATTGTATAGTGAAGAAAATCCGATTGGTTGGTATAGTTATAAAGTTGTTGTAAAGCAGCAAGAACAAAGTTATTATAATTTATACGTGCCAACATTATTGAATGGATACCCTCATTCTCAATCAGCTCATGATGATGATGTTCATTCCGATTTAGCTCACATAACATTATTTGGAGACAACATTAATAAAGCCCCAAGGGACTTAAATAAAATATCTGGGCAAGATAAAGTTTTTTCTAGTAGTGTTGAGCTAGTGTCTAGAGTGGATAATAATATTTACACAAGCGGAGCTCATACGTCTTTCCAAAATTCATCGAATAGAACTTATGATGAGATTACTCTAATTGGAGAGAGAAATGAAATTGGACTGGCAAGAACTCAAGATGGATTAGACTATGAAGATTCTCCATTTTTTGGAATACCAGTAGCTCCCGAAATAAATGATGACATAAACGACAGTAGGGGATCAAATCCATTAATAGGAAGAATGTCTACTAATTCAGAACTAGGTTGTCATGGAGGCCATGAAGACACCACTTCAATAACATTCGAAAGGTTAAGGTTAAATGTTCTAGAAACAAAGCCATTAGAATCAGCTTTAGATATATTTTGGGAGACGACTACAGCTGGATTAATATCAGAGTTGAATAAAAATGTTTCAAATAGCGCACCAGAAGGAGCTGTTGCTGTTTCAGTCCAGTCATTAGGATTTAGACTTACGGAGGCAAGTAATGTAGATGATATAATTTCGGCATACTTTTCTCCATTGGATTTTAATAGAATTCCAATAATAAATGACGATGTAGAAATGTCTATAGTTAGCGTTATAGGCGATAGTGGAAGTGGGTCTAATTTTACTGACAGTTTTGAAATAATAAAAGAGAGTAATAATAAATTTAGATTAAAAAATAAAAGCTATTGGGTTTACGATATAAATAGCGATACTATTCATAATTTTAAATTTACATTTCAGGTGAAGAATTTCATCGATGGACAAGAATACGTTTCGGTAATTTCTACTTCTGAGCCAAATATTTTAACAAATAAAAGCCCTTTATTGATACAAAATTCAGATGGAAGCTATTATGGTATAGAATTTTTTACTCAAGGAGGTTTAGAATATATAAAGTCTAGCGATACAATAGAGAATTACGTTAGGGCTGATAGAGATACTTTTACCTCTAGTGGAGGAATGAGTAAGATTGTAATGCAATTTAATGCTTCAAACGGTTCTATATACAACCCAAGTTTACTTGGAAAGAATAGAATAGTAGGTTTATCTCCAGAAACCATAAGCATTGAGTTTTATCACGACCAAAGAGGCGTGTGGAGGAATTTAAGAAAAAGGCCTAGTAGTGGTTACTCTAAAGAGGATGTTCCAAAGTCTCAACTTGATAAATACTGTGTAGTATCTAATGCTCAGAGCAATTCAGGAGTTCTTTACAATTTATCATTTGGAGAGGAAATGGTTCCGCTAAATGTAAGTAAAGAGAACGAATGGGAGGATATAGTTTTAGAAAATTTAGGATCTAATTTACTTAGAAGCGTTTATCATCCCAGAAAATGGGTGAGAACTATATTTAGAGTGAGAGTAAGGATTCACGACTCGCAAAGATTTGGACAATATAAAGATTGCCTTTTTTATTTTAGAATAAACCCTTAGTTATGCCAGCAATAGTAGATATAAAATATTTCAATAGTTTCTTAATAAAAAAGACTGTAAATGGAAATACAGAAAAAGCATCTTGGCCTAGTGTGCCTTGGAATCCGGAATATTACCCACAGTTTCCTCTAAGTGTAGACTTAAACTCATCATATCATTGGTATGTTGAAGAATCAAGAATAAGGGGAGGTTTTAACAACACGGAAGTTGATTTTGGAGTAAAGGCTTATGTAACAGAAGACATTGATGATGAAAAATTTAGGTCTAACTCATTAATATTTTCAGGTCTTTACAACTCAAATACAGGATACAACGAAACAAATGTATTTTCAGTTGGGGAGCAAATAACAAAGAGCGTTGACCCAAGGTATGGTTCAATTCAGTTGCTTTATGCAAACGATGGTGATATGCTTGTGTTTCAAGAAAACAAAGTGAATAGAGCCTTAGTTGATAAGTCTGCAATATATTCGGCAGAAGGAGCTGAAACTTTAGTGTCTACGGAGTTAATTCTTGGGAAAATAAACCCTTATCCAGGAGACTATGGAATAAGCAGAAATCCAGAATCTTTTGTGAAAAGAGGGTATAGATCTTATTTTGCTGATAGAGATAGAGGCGATATCATTAGATTGTCAATGGATGGAATGACCTCGATTAGCGAATACGGTATGGGCAATTTCTTTAGAGAGTCTTTAGCTGAGATATCGTCAGAATATAAGAGATATGTAGTCGACACAAATTGGACAATACCTTGGTCTGTAGAAACGGATCAGATAACCATAAGTGGAGATAACATTCTTGATGTTGAGCTGGGAATGACTGTTGAGGGAATAATTGGATATAATGGAGCCACTCACGTAATAGATATAGACGTAACGAGTGAATCTACAGCAAATATAACATTGTCGTCATCAATATACCCTGCATCAACTCAAGAGTCATTTATTAGTTTCGTGAAGTATGTAAAAGATAAAGTTGTTGGTGGATATGATGTTGTTGGAGACTCTTATGTAGTATCCATGTCTGTAAATCAAGAATCTAGGAATGAAAATTCCCCAATTCAACCAATAAACGAAGAGTCGATATCTCAACCATCAGCTTTAGAAAACGCTTAATAAAAAATATATGGCAAAAGTAACAACACTAAGTTTTACGGAATCAGGGAATGCTTGGCAATCATTTTGGGACTACAACCCAGACTTTGCGTTTAGTCTAAAAGACTCTTACATAACAGTTAAAGATGGAAAGATATGGAAGCATTACGACAATACTTTAAACAACAATAGAGGTAGGTTTTATAACGTAGATTACGATTCAAGCATAACTCTTATATTTAACCCGGAAATATCTACCTCTAAGAACTTTAAAACAATATCTTACGATGGCACAGATGGGTGGGAAATGGATAGCTTTGTTTCTGATACGCAGGGTTTCAATTTAGATAGTGCTGAAGCATTTATTGATACATCTATACCAGTTAAAAGTTACTCAGAGGGAGCTTACTTGGAAAGAGGCGTTCAATATAGAGCAGGTTTTAACAAAAAAGAAAATAAGTATCACTCAAATTTAAGGAATAATAGTGCAATAATTAGGTCAGAAGAAGTTCGTAGCGGAGCGAGTATGTCTGGAATAAAAGGGGATGTAGCTATTGTTAAACTTTCAACGGACTCTTCAACTCAACTTGGTGGGCAAAAAAGACTATTCTTAGTCGCATCGGAGTATTCATTATCAGCATTTTAATTTATTTTTATGGAAGAAATCGAGGAGCAAATAAAACTAGATCCAATAACAAAGGACGAAGCTAGAGAGCAGTTTATTCAAAAAACTAATGAACTTGGGCTAAAGCATAGATTTGATTTTGATACTACATGGGAAGCAATGGTTGATATTGAAAACAAGAGAGCATTTAGAGAGAAAATAATGAAACTTCAAGAAGATGTGGAATCTGACGAAGGCTCTTTAAAGGATGAAGCATTACACTCCTACAATCCTGTAAAACACAATTTCGCTGATGGATGTTACATTAGAGAAATATTCAATCCGGCAGGACAACTACTAATCACAAAAATACATAAGAAAAGGCATCCATTCTTTTTAATGAAAGGGAAGATGTCTATACTAACAGAAAATGGTATATCTACTATTGAAGCTCCATATAACGGCATTACAGAGCCTGGAACTAAGAGAGCGATATACACACATACGGATTGCGTTTTCATTACAGTACACGCTACAGAATTGACTGATGTCGATGAAATAGTTAATGAGGTTACTGCTACAGATTTTTCTGATGAAGACATTGCGTTAATAGATTTTACACAACTAAAAATTGAAGATATATGAGTATGGTTACGGCTAGTTTAATTATTGGAGGAGTTGGTGCTACATCAACAGCATTAGGTGGCTTCATGTCTTTGAATGCAGCTAATAATGCAAAGAGAGATGCTGCGGCTCAACAAGCAGCTATAGATAAAATATTATCAAATAGAGGAGAAGTTCCAGATTTTGGAGCAGGATTGACTAATCCATATTCAAATATGCAAGTCGCCACTGGAGCAGCAGAGATGCAATATGAATCAGCAGATATGTCATTGGCTAATACATTGGATGCATTAAGATCTTCCGGTGGTGGAGCAGGTGTCGCTACAGCTTTAGCGCAACAAGCTATGGCTAGTAGAGGTCAAATATCAGCAACTATAGAACAGCAAGAAGCTGCTAATCAAAAGATGAGAGCTGAAGGTCAAGCCAACTTAGAGCGAATGCAAGCGCAAGCAAAACAAAATCAATTCCAATTCCAAGAGAATAGAATTAATGCAGATTTAGATAGAGCTTCGAATTTGCAAGATAGATATTTAGCAGAACAAAATGCATACAAAGGACAAGCCTTAGGGTCTCTTTCTAGTTTTGGAGGCGGCCTTATGGAAGTTGGTGCTGGATTCGCAATGAGGGAATAATAGTTTAAAATATAAAAGATAAAAAATGAGTTACGCTAATCCATCAACAGACGTAGGTGTTGTAAATTACTCTGTCGTAGGCGACAATATAAATAAATCTCTAACAAATATAGAGATAGCTAGAGAAGAAATAGTTACTCAGCAAAAGGAGGCTCAAGCTATTCTTGACGAAAAGTTCGAGACTATCTCAGACGAATTGGCTACTAAAAACATTATGTTATTCGGAGGTGAAGTTTCTGATGCGCTCCGCAATTCATTTAGGGATCTTGCAGATAAAGAAACCCTTAATAATCTTAGTAGTCAAGGGTTTAGAGATTTAAAGCTTAGAGCTGGAAATATGAAGTCTTCACTTGATAAGATTGCTGAACTATCTTTATCTAATGTTGAATTATCTAAGCAATTTGACGATCCAGCATTAGCTTCTCTGATTGCATCAGTAAGAGCTGGGGATGGTAGCTCAACTGCTGCTGTAGAAGACGGTAAGCTCGTGTACACTCATGAATACAATGGAGTGAAGAGAACTTGGACTGATGAAGATATAATTAGAGAATCTAGCAAGTTTGAAGATATTAGCGTAAAACGAGATGAATATAACAAGACCATTGCGTCCTTGTCTAACCCTATAAATCAAAATGTAAAAAGCTTTCTCGATCAAGGTGAAGACTATCCTACCGAAAATTTAAATGTGGACATAAATTCGGCAATAAAAGGAGTTGGGTCTACCACTAGAAGTTATGTCTATAATGAAATAATTCCAGACTCTGAGAAGTCGGGACTTCCTAATGCTTATTCATCTAATAAAGACGTTAATGGTAGAATATTAAGCGCAAAAGAGATGGCTGAAGCTAGGGATGCCAAAAACGCTTTGATTGATGGATATTTGAGAACTGAGTTTGAAAAGCAATTGAAAACGTACACAAAAGTTGCTCAAGAACCAAGTTATGCGGAAAAGAAAGCTATAGATCTTCAGTATGCAAAGAAGTTAGCTGAATATAACAATAAAATTAAAGCAATAGATAAAAATAAAATGATTCCAGATGCTGACTTATTTAATAGAATATCTAACTTATCTAAAAATACCTCTGGTGTCGAACCAATGGTTGATAATTCTGGATTTGATTTGCTTGGTTTTAGCTTTTTTAAGGATAAAGTCGATGCGATAGACAGAGAGGAGGTTATTAAATTTGTCAATGACTCTAAATTAATTGGGGAGCCTATATTGTCGGGAGATGCATACACAATAATTAGCGACATTGTGCCGACATCGGATGGGAAACAGCTTGATGTATATGGAGAAGTATCTTTAAAAGATGGGAGTAAGTCAGAAACTAAAAGAGAAATAATAGCTACAATACCGTTAGGTGGAGAGGGAAATCTGTATCCATTAATTATAGCTGGTAGGGCTAAAGCTGGTATTTCTAAAATAAAAACGCCAAAAGCAAATCCTATGTCTAGAAATGAGTGGATAAAGACGGTTCCAAAGGGTGGAGACACTTCCACTGAAGCATTTAAAAAGTATAGAGAATCTTTTAATGATTAAATAATGAACGAAGATAAAATACAAGAAATATATAATTTAATACCAGAAGGGTATCTTAGTGGAACAGATGAATTGAAGGAGATAATTTCTTCAGAAGGTCTTGATGGAGCTTACAATTTAATACCAGACGGATTTTACGACAATAAAAGCGATTTTTTAAATGAATTTGAGCTGTCTTTTACGGACGGCTCTATGGAGCAGCAAGAGCAGCCTATAGAGCCTTTAAATCAGAGTGGAGAACCCTTAGTTATTTCAAAGACTGAAGATGAATTAGTTGCAGATAAGCTGTACGAAGAGGCCGTAAAAGAATACACTCAAGAGGAAGTTATAAGCTTAAAGCCTCTTGAAAGTAAAAATAAGCCACCAGAGAAAACAATAAAATCTCTTTTAAGTAAAGATGGAGTTGATATTAGTACTGCTAGAAAAATAGCAATGGCTGAATCTAATGCTCTAAAGGAAAAATCTTTATTAATAGAGCAGAAAAACGAGGACTTGTCTGCTTTTTTAGAGATGGTTAAAAAGGAGGAGTCTAAATTAATAGAGGAATACGAATTAGACCCAAGTGTTGTCAACACTGAGTTTTACAAATCTAAAGTTGCAAGCACTCAAGAAATGTACGATTCTTACAATACTGAATTGAAAGCCAATCAAAAAGAGTATTTACTTTTTTACAATAAAAACAGGGAGATTAGTGACTACTCAAAATTTTTAGATAAGAAACAAGAAAATATAGACCAAGCCACCAATAAAGCCACTAAGGATATAAAAATAGCTACATCTGGAATTGGTGGTTATTTAGCTCAAGAGGCGGTTGGATCTATGCTTAATTTTACAGAATCTTTTATAGTTGCAAGTACGTCAGGGTTTGTTGCTCAGGCTTTTGATGAAGGAGGGTCTGACGATTCTTTTGTTACTCCAGAGAAGATAAAATCAAAGCTGTCTGAACTGGAGTCGCTTGGGTATAGCGAATCTCAAATTGATTCGTATAAAAAGGCTATGTCTCACAAGATAAAAACGCAAGAAAGAAATAAAGACATAAAGTCTAATCTTGTGAAATTCGGTATGGACAGAGTTGAGTCGGCAAATATCAGAACTAAAGATTGGGCTTTAACAAATAGTATAAGCAAAATAGACTCAAGTAATCCTCTAGATTATATCGCATTCGCAATAAATGCATCGGCAGAAATTGCTCCTCAATTAGTTTTAACAAAAGCAACTGGCGGCTTAGGTACGTTCGTTACCACTTCTGGATCTATGTATATAGATGCTGTTTCTAGACAAGTTGACGCGGAAATGGAAAGAAGTGGGTCTACTAGAGAGGAGGCTTTTGATGTGGTCATGTCAGACACTAAAATAAATAAGGTAGGATTAAATACTGGCGCATTAATAGTTTCAGCTTTAGATTATGTTGGATCGTTAAAGATTCTTGGAGGAGCCGGCAAGGAGGTTCAAAAGAAACTAGTAAAAGAAATGCTTGACGATGTAGTGCTTTCTAGAACTGGAAAAATACTAAAGACAGGTAAAGAATTTGTAGAGGGCCAAATTGTTGAGTTAGGTACAGAATTAGTTCAAGAGGGTATTGAGTCTGAAGCGACATCAATGTCTATAGGTAATCAATTTGGTGAAGGACTTAAAGAGTTTACTGTTGACGAAACATTAGACTTGGTTGCAAAGGTTGCTGTTGGTACTATTGGGCCACAAATAATTCAAGCTGTATCTAGCAATAATTTCTCAAACAATCTAATAAAATCTATAGCCAATGACTTTGAAGCTAAGACTTTCGCATTCGAGCAGATAGATTCTAGAATATTAAAAGGAGAAATAACTCAAATTCAAGCAGACCAAATAAAAGGAAGGATTGATAAAAAGATGGCCCACGTAAAGAGTTTATCTGAAATGATTTCCGATGATAATATTGAGGAGGCAATGCAGCTTCAAGATGAATGGGATTCTTTTGAAGAGCAAATATCTACAAACACCACTGGATTAAAGTCTTTATTAAAGTCAAAGCAAAAAGAAGTTCAAACTAAATTAGAGGAGTTGGCTAATTCAAAACCAGTAGATGCTGAACCTAATGTCGAGTCTTTAGGAGCAGAAGCTGCGCCATCTAAAACAAATGAAGTAGAAAAACTAAGACAGCAGGAGCAAGACGAAATGCTTGAGCAAATACCTAATTCTGAAGATTTTTTAACTGATGGTAAGGTTGATAGAGACAAGATAGATAGCGAGGAAGGTAAAGCTAAGTTTGACGAGATATACGATAGGTATGATAAATTAATAACACCTTTATTAGAGGACACTTCTTTAGAAATTGATATTCCGGAAAAATTTAACAATATAACAGAAAGGGTATCTAAAGGAGAATTGATAAATAATGTAGAGATATCTGATGCTATTGAAGAAGGATACTCTCTGCTTGAGCAGTTAGACGGAAATAATTCAGAAGAGGCTACTGTTGAAAAGTCTATTATTGAAGAAGAAATAGCAAAATTAGAAAATTATGAAAATATCACAGAGACTAAAAATGTCAAAACTACCGAAAGAAGATCAATTAAAACTCCTATTGAGTCTCCAACAAAAGCTATCGACTCAGACAAATTCTTCGAAGGAGAAGAAGTAGAGATAAATGGATTTCCAACAACATTGTCTATAAATAATGGTAGGCTCGAGGCGAACGCAAGTGATGGAGTTGTTGTTATTGATAGACCATCATTAGACGTAAAAGAGGACGGAATTTCTTTTGATGAAAGCGGAAGATTAGAATCTATAACTCTTGTAGATAGATTTGGAAGCGAAGTATTATTTAAAGGAGAAGCTGCTTTAGATTTAGCAATAAAAAATAGAGAGAATAAAATAGGTACTGTCCCGGAGGCTATGTTTGAAACAGCCTATCAAGAAATAGTTTCCGAAAAAACTGAAGAAGTTTCAGTAAATAGAGTTGAAAATCAAGATTTAGCGATAAATAAAATGGAGGTTGAAGAAAAGCCGACAATTAAAGACGCCAAATCAAAAGCTTTTGACAGTATAGATTCTATTGCTGAAAAATTAAAGAAAGCATTAAGTGTAGACATTCCAGGAGGAAGAAAAACACAGGGAGTAGGAGTTACTCAAAATGATATAATAGACTTAGCTTCCAGAGCTGTTAAAGCGTTAGTGGCTACTAGAATTGATGTTAAGGTAGCTATAGATAAAGTAATTTCTGAACTAAAAAGTCAAGGCATTTTTAATGTTTTTAATGAAAAATCAATTACTGATGCACTATCTAATAAAGAAAACAAACCGAAAGCAAAGTCCGTCTACTCTGAAACTAGAGGAATGTCTGAAAGAGAATACTTCACTCAGGGATTCGAGGAGGTTTATTCTTCTTTAAGAAATAAAATATCTGAAATAAAAAATAAGTATAAAGAGGAAATAAAAAATCTAAAGGAAGATAGTAAGGAAAAGAAATTAGCAGAAAGAGAACTAATAGCTAAATTATCTTTATCTATAGAGGCAATCCTTCCTAAAGACGGAGTAGTATCTAGATCTATTGCAATACAACTATCTAAAGCTAACACAGTTTCTAGAGTTGAAGCTGTAATTGATAGATTAGAAAAGCTTGCTACAAAAAATTATGAGAAACAGTTAAAATCTATTAAGGATAAGGCTTCTGACGATATTTTAAATAACTTACTTAAACAAAAGAACTGGACAGGAGAAAGAGAAAAAGGTAAACCAAGAAAGAAAAAGCTTACTGATGAAACTATTTCTTTATTAAAAGAAATTGCTAGCGTTTACAATGAAGCTGAATTAGAATCGATGTCAGCAGATGAGGTAGTTTCTTTGCAAAAAGAAATAATTGAACTTCTTTCAGAGTCTGAGCTAGAAATAAAGTCAATAAATTCTGCTAAGAAAAAAGTAAGGAAAGTTTTTTCTGGAAGAATTACTGAAATGATTGCAAGAAAAAATAACAAGAAGAAGCCATTGAATAACAGAGAAGATGCTGTTGACTTATTGAAATCCGGTAGCGTTGTTATTATAGATGGGGTTACATTTAACTCATTGAAAGATTTTAAATTAGCATACCCTGAAGGTACTAAAATATCTGGAGAAAGCATTTATATACCTAGTCAACCGGGGCTGTCTATGTCTGGAATTAAGTCTAGATTATGGAGTAGATTTAGTAAGATACTGGATCTTCAAGGAATGCTAGAGACATTTATTCAAACAGCTGAAGACAAGTCGTTTATTTCTGAGCAAATGCTAAAGCCATCTTCAGATAAGTTTTATGGAAAAGATAATGACATTCAAAAGCTAGATAAAGCAAGAAGGAAATTGGTCAGCGAAACTTTAAATAAGGGTAAAGGTCTTGTTGGAGCGATTTCTAAAGTAGCTAGGCTTTACGAAAAGTCTGGAATATCGTTCATAAACAAATTTGGAGAAAAGTCTTTAGAGACAACGAATGATAATGCAATATATCTGTACAATGCATTTAAGCAATTAGATGGAGTAGAGAAATTTATAGGCTCAGGATATTCTCTAAAAGAAGTATCTGCTGTAATTGATTACATAAATTCAAATCAAGATTTAAAAGCTTATGCGGATGGTTTGAATTCGATATACTCAGAGTACTTACCATCGATAAATGAATCTCTAGTCAGCAATGGATTTGAAAGTATAGCTGAAGCAACAACAAAATCAAAAGAGGACTTAGCTAAAAAGAATGGAGAGGAGTTTGCTAATGACTACTACGAAATATTATCTAAGATATACGGTGGAGAGCAGAATATCCCTGCAATAGAAAGATACTCGCCAATAAGTGTATCTAGTAAGCAAATCGATAGTATGCAGAATACGAATATATTTGATTCAAAAGCCTTTAATATATCAGCATTTGCTCCAAATGTTTTTGAAAGGTCTAAGGGTGGAACATTAAATATAAGAAGTAGCACATCTGTATTTAATAGCTACTCAGACTCCATGGCTAATATGGTTCACTCTTTAGATTTGCTAAAGAAGTTTCAGTCTTTTATGACTACTGAAAATAGAAGACTTATTGTAGATAATTATGGGCAGCAATTTTATCAGTCAATAGAAAACTCTATGAATGATATCATTTATGGAAAAGCTAAGTCAACAATGTCTGATGCGGAAAGCTATAGCAGTATGAAGCAGTGGTTAAATAACGCAAATGCTTCGGTGATGTTCTTAAATTTTAAGTCCGCAGCAACTCAGCTTTTATCAGCAACAAACTTTGCTTTAGAGTCAGATATAAGCTTTTCAGACTATATGAATAATGCTTTTAATTACTCCTCGAAAGAAATGGTAACAGCTAGAGAGGAGTTATCTGAAGCTTTAGCGATAGAATATCGTGGAGATAGGAATGCATCTAGTATTGAAATAGATGCATTAAAAAATTCTGAGTTTGGAGATAAAGATGTCACTCAAAATGCAAGTCACTTAATATCAAGTGTTCTTTCTAAGGGTTATTACTTCACAAGCAAGGCCGATGTATTTGCGATAAAGCTAGGAGGAGCTCCTTACTACATGGCTAAGAGGAATGAATTTTATGCTGAAAATATAGCTTCCGGAATGGAAAAGACAGAAGCTTACAAAGATGCAAAAGATAGAGCGCTAAAGAAGACCTATGAGGTAGCAAACAAAACACAACAGTCATCCAATTTAGATAGAGTTAGTGCGGAGCAAAAAGACCCTTTATCAAGACTTGTACTTACCTTTGGTACTGTATCTATGCAATATAATAGAGAGATGATATCGGCAGCGAGAGACATAAGAAATGGTAGAGGCGACTTGTCTAATAATTTAGCTAAGATAGTTTACTATGGCACAATTCAAAATGTTATATTCCAAACAATATCTGCTGCAATGGGAGCTATAGGTGGAGAAGATGATGAAGTGAAAGGCGCAACTATAATCAATAGATCCATTGATTCATTATTGAAGGGTTTTGGTGTTTATGGAGTAGCAGCATCAGCAGCAAAGAATGGGTTGTATGACTTTTACTCCTATGTAAAAAGAAAGCAAAACGAAAATGGAGAATTAAGTAACGCAGACAAGAAAGCAATAGAAGAGCTTACAGATATTGATTTTAATAAAAAGACATATAAGGAGCCACAGAAAGTTGTGTTAAACACAATTTCATCTATAAGCCCAGCAATAGGAGGAAAAACTAAACAGGCTGTAGGTTTGTTTTATCAAGCAGGAGATGGAGAGTACACAAAAGCTGTATTAAATTCAATAAATTTTGCTGCAAATGTTCCAGCAGATAGACTTTTAGATTTAACGGATGCATTTAATGAAGATTTATCTGGATTCCATAGATTAGCTAGAATAACTAACATTATGAAAAACTACGAAGTTGAGAAGAATTTACAGAAAAAAGAAAAATCAAAAACTTCCGGTAGAAAAACCTCTGGAAGAGAAACTTCTGGAAGGGAGGTATCGTCAGGTAGAGACGCTAGTGGAAGAGAAGTATCATCAGGCAGAAATACTCAATAAGCATGAACGTAAATAATATTAAGTTGAACTTATCCATAAAGGATATAATAGGATACTCAGTAGTTCTATCAACAATCATAACAATGTGGTTAACACTAAAGGCAGAGGTAGCTTCAGCGAAGGAGCTACCGAAGCCAATAATAGATAGAGTTGAGTACGACTTAAGGCACGAGATGATCCATCAAAATATGGAAGAAATAAGAGAAGACCTTATTGAAATAAAGTTACTAATAATAAAGCTAGATAAGAGAATTTATGAAGACTCAAGAAAGAATAAGTAAACACATTAGCTACAAGGAAGGCGTGTATAGCAACACAGCCACAAGGAAAGGTATCGACAACAATCCTGGAGAGATTGAACTTAAAGCTATGAAGAACGTAGCTGAGAACGTGTTTGAGCCACTTAGGGAGAATTTTGGATGTCCTATAAGTATTAATAGTTTCTTTCGCTCTAAAGCCTTAAATACAGCCGTAGGAGGGAGTACAAAATCTCAACACTGTAAAGGTGAAGCTATGGACATAGATGATACGCTTGGTGGTGTAACTAATGCTGAGATGTGGTTGTTCATTAAAAACTATTTAGAGTTCGACCAGCTTATATGGGAGTTTGGTGACTTAAATAATCCGGATTGGGTTCATGTGTCACTAAGATTAGATGGAGAAAATAGGAAGCAATGTTTAAGAGCAAAGAGGGTAAATGGGAGAACAGTTTATGAAAAAATGTAAGTTGATAGCATTAGTACTATCGTTAATATTAGTTTTATCCATTTTGATGCAATATAATAGTAGCGAAGATTCTATCGATACAATTAGTAAAGATGAGATACTGAAGCTTAGAGATAGCATAACAAAGCAGAATGAAGAGTCTATAAAGTATAGAGATAGCTTAGAGATGGAGATAGTTATAATAAGTGACTCTATTTCTTCTCAACTAAATAAAGACTCTTTAAGGAAAATCGAAAGAATTAATACATATGAAAAGATTTCAAATAGTAATATCGATGGTGTTTATGTTGGTATTAAACTGCATCTCGATTCAATTGAAATCCCAAAGCAATAAAGGATTTACGGACGAAGAAGTTAGGAAGATAGCTTACATAATTGAATGCAAAAAGTTTCTTGAGCAAGACACAATATCTTATAAGAATCAGATAGCTAGTATATCTAAAAAGTACTCACTATTAGAGTTGAAATACAAAAGCTTAGATAAGTCAAAAACAGAGTGCGATAAGTATTCTGATTTTTTATATCAAGGATCTTTATCTTTAATTGAAAGTACAGCGTCGTTATCTAAGGAAAATAAAAAACTAAAATTTAAGTTAAAACTAAGTCAGTACTCTATGCCAATTTATTTTGGAGCTGGTGTATTAACTGCAATACTTATATTGAAATGAAAAAATCAGTTACTTGGATAGGTGGATTATTTAGGGATGAATTTAGCACACCATCATCAAAGAGGTTTATAGGTATAGTTTCTGGATTGACTCTATGCGTAACATTATTTGCAAACCAATTTACAGACGAACACATAGCTCCATCATCGACATTAGTTAATGCTGTTGCTGCTTTGTCTTTTGGTGCTTTAGGGTTATCTTCAGCAGATAAGATATTTAAGAAGAAGGAGAGTAAGGATGCCTAAAGACGCTTGTTATAAAAAAGTAAAAGCATCTTACAATGTATTTCCATCAGCAAGAGCATCTCAGGCTATAGCTAAGTGCAGAAAGGCAAGTGGCTCAGTAAAGAAGTCTAGCAGTGGAGCGAGTTTAAAAAGATGGGAGAAAGAGAAGTGGGTTGACACTCGAACCGGTAAGGCTTGTGGAGATGGAGGCAAGAATGAGTACTGTAGGCCATCAAAGAGGGTATCGTCAAAAACACCGGTAACTAAATCAGAGATGAGTAAGTCTCAACTTGATAAAAAGAAGAGAGAAAAGTCTAAGGTTGGTATGGGTAAAAGAGTTTCCAATGTTAGTAAAAAGAAGAAGTAATGGCTGATAAATCTAAAATGTCTTGCAATAAACCAGTTTCTTCAGATAGAGCTGGAAAGAAAAAGATGGTTAAGGCTTGTTCTGGAGGCAAGGAAAAGTTAATACATTTCGGAGCTAAAGGGTATGGCCATAATTATAGCGCAGCAGCAAGAAAAAGCTTTAAAGCTAGACACAGTTGCGGAACGGCAAAAGATAAGTTAACGGCTAGATATTGGGCTTGTAAAAATTTATGGGCAGGAAAGGGTGGAGACACTGCTTCTTCTCCAAAAAATAGAAAAGGTAAATATTAGATATGAAATATAATAAAGTTCCATCAATAACAGAGTCTCTAAAGAAGGTTGCTTCATCTGAAGCTAGGAATATGTCTGCTTTGCCGGCTATGAGATTTATGAGTGGAGTAGTTCCAAGTAGAAGAAATACTGTAAATGGCAATAGGAAGCCTAATAGAGATGCAGATAAGAAGTCTGTAGGGGAAATAGACTGGAATAACTTTGCAGTGTCAAGAGGATCTTACAAGAACTTTGATTTAATAAGTAAGAAAGAAAGTTATAATGTAATTGTAGAGCCAGTAGAACCATCTCTATTACTTTTAGACTTGTATCCTAACGCTGCTGCTGCTTATTCACTGCGTAAGTTAAGAAGTGATTATACAGGCCCTGCGATTAGAGTAAGAGAAACTGCTTCAGGTTTGCATAATGAACAAGACATTTATTTTGTAGGCAATGAATTAGATACAGCATCTTTACTTTCTTTTGTAGGTGCAGGAGACGGTACTATATCAGTTTGGTATGACCAAAGTGGAAGTGGAAATAATATTTTAAATGGAATTGCATCAACTCAACCAACAATAGTTGCTGGAGGAACTATTTTAACTGAATTAGGGAATGCTACTATAAACTTTAACAATGATGTGCTTAACTTAAGCACAACTATTGATGATGATATTTACACCTCATTTGCTGTATCTAAAAGAACTCAATCTGGAGTTGCTGGAATTTCACTTTCAGGAGCATTATCTGGGATTAACCCTACAACCCCACTTATATTTAGTGACAATAACGTATATACGAACATTGACGCTCCAGACGCTTCTATATCTGCAATTTTTGACAATAATAACTTAAATATCCTTACTGGTTACGTAGACAGCAACGACACTAGTGCTATGGCAATGTTTGCGAATGGCTCTGAATTATCAACAACTTTAAACTTATCATTGGTAATTGCCAATACACCACTATCTAGATTAGGAAGCTACAAATCAGCAGCTAGCCAGATTGGTAGCATTTCTGAATTATTATACTACCCATCAGACCAATCTACCAATAGAGCAGGAATAGAATCTAACATTAACTCACACTATAACATATACGCTGAAGATATATTAGAATTCAATCCTTACAACATATGGGATAGCGAACATATAACAATTGATGGCACTACGACAACTGTACACGATTTTAATACATTTGGAGATAAGTATGACATGATAAATCCATCTGCAAGTAATCAACCTACATATAATGCGGCAAGTGCTAATTTTAATGGACTTCCATCATTTACATTTGATGGAGTTAGCCAATACTTTAAAAACGATATTGTTAATTATAGGAATACCGATACTACAGGAGTTTTCGTTAGTGTATTCAGACATTTATCAGGAGTATATCTATTTACTTTGTCAATGTCTGATTCAGTAACTACTACTAGATATTTTATAGACGTTATTAACTCAGGTTCTTATAGAGCTCAATTAATTCCATCTGCGCAAAGTAGCTTTAGGGGAGATACAAACATTGAAACAGGAAGCCCTTCATCAGTTGTTGCATACGCTAACACAGGGACTTCTTACGTTATGAATATTAATGGAAGTTTAGAAACAATAACGATGCTTATCGGAGCAAATGATGGAGATGATTGGTTAGATACATCTTCATTCGATGTCATATCTATTGGAGGACTTGTTAGGGGTAACGGTATTTTGTACTCCAATATAGAGTGGTGTATGGCAGGATACTTTCCTTATACTGATGAGTCTACAATTTTAAATATTGTTAACTTCTTAAAAAATAAATATGGAATCGTTTAAAGGGTGGATAGTTAATTCTGTTTTAGAATACGAATCAAAACAACAAGAATTAATAGAAAAGTACAATATAGTTGGTAGATATTCGGGTAGAATGGTTGATGGTGCAACTATTCCTGACGTTGTATTAAAGTCAGGAAAATACTTCATACCTGATAAAAATGGAGTAGACGTTATTCAAAGATTAGATATTTTAAACAAAGAAATATAATATTATGAAAGGTTATAAATTTACAACAGAAGAAGCTGCTCAGTCAGCAATTACAAGTATTAATTTAGCAGCAGGACTTCCAAAGAGTCCTGACGCTACTACTCAAACTTGGACAAGTTACAATGTAGCTGAGTTGAATAGTGCGCAATTCTATTATATCAGACACGATGAGTTTACAGAGACAGTTCTTGGTACTCCAGAGAGCCTTGAAGTTATATTTGAAGAATTATGATAAAATACGGATACATAAAAGATTATGATAAGTTCGTAGATGAGAATCAAAAAAGGGCTGATGAATACATTTGGGACTTTGAAAGATTTGAAGAAGATGGCTCTAAATCCAATTACATCGGAATAGAATTTACATTCAGAACAGACTTTTCGAATATAGAAGTTATAGGATCTGCTGAAGGATTTTCATTATGGCTAAATCAACATAAACCGCAATCTGAAAACGAAATAATATAAAATGAATTCTATACAAGATAATATAAAAAAACTTTCCAAGGAGTCGGAAGCTAGGAATTCAGAGAATGGTAACTTGCAGAAGTTGGTTGCAGAAGGATTTTCTAGAAAAACAAGTGTTATTCCGGGAATAATGAGTCTTCCAAGTAAAGGTTCACCAAAAGTAGTTAATGTTGATGCTGTTAAGTCCGTAGATTACTCTAAAGGAATGATTGATTGGGCTAAATCTGGAAACATTGACTTAGCAGGTAGAGGCGTGCCATATGTAGCTCCTCCTACGCCTCCAGAACCAGAAGGATTTTCTTTTGGCAATACGTTAAGCTTTGATGGTGTTAACGACTACGTTAGCTTTCCAAATGAACCGCTATTTAATGGAAGGACGACATTAACAATGTCGCTGTGGGCGAAGATACCTCTTGTTGGAGGAAACTTTCAGGTAGGGTCTAGAACCTCTCCAAATGATATATTTTCTATATCAAGAAACTCAAGTAATTCCAACGGATTGGTGTTGGTAAATAAAGCATCTGGCTCAGGAGCTGGTAGTTACCAAACATACAGCTCATTGGTATTTAACATTTATGACGAGTGGGTACACTTAGTTATCGTTTTTGATGGATCTAGTCCTTTTTCAACTACTAGACTTAAGTTATATGTAAATGGAGTCTACACTGGATACAACTACATAGCTCCTGCGCCATCTACAGTTATTGGAAATGTAGACGGAACGTTTGAGATTGGAGCATTCACAACAGCAAATGTCTACACTAAAGCTGAAATTGATGAGGTAGGTATATGGCACGGAATACTAACTGACGAAGAGATAGTTGGACTTTACAATAATGGGTTTGGAGATTTTGCTACTAACTATCAGCCAGACATACTTAGGAGGTATTATAGATTTAATGGATCTGGATCAGATGCAACCCTTATTGACGAAGGACTAGATGGCGTTGATGGAACACTAAATGGATTTACATCTCCACCAGAATATTGGGTTGAAGGAAGTGCTATTATACCTACAGATGGCTTGCAATTATATATAGATGGGTCTAAGAGGGGGTCTTATCCTGAATTCGGAACAACAATAACAGATATATCCACTAATGGGTACACTGGAGAGCTAATTAATGGGGCATCTTGGTCTGATACTGCTGAAGATAGGGGGGCTTTTTATTTTGATGGTATAAATGACTACGTAAGCTTTGGTGACGTTTTAGACATGGGTACTGACAGTGTCACTATAAACGCTTGGTATAGACCTACAACTTCTGCTGGAACAGGATGGATAATTAATAAGGTTGACGTTAGTCCCGGGGCGACTGGGAATAGATATGGGTTACTTAGATTAAGTGGATCATTTAAGTTAAGGGCTCAATTTATAGCTAACGGTGGAACACTAATATCCCCGAATACTACCACACAGATGACAGTTAATCAATACCAATTAATATCTATTGTATTTGACAGGGCTGGAAGTATTAAGTTCTACATAAACGGAGTAGAGCAACCATTAGATCCAGCTAAATCTGCTGACATATCTGCATTCCAAGGAGAGGATATTCAAAGCTACGCAACATATAAGCTTCAAGCATATACAAATTCTGATGGAGTTAGTCCTGCTGGGAACACACCAGGAGGAATCGGAGCAGTCTATCATTACAATAGAGTGTTAACTCAAGAGGAAATTCAATCAATTTACGACTTAACAAAGCCAATTTATGGATATTAATAGAAATTATGCAGTAATAGATATTGCAGATATAGATAATGTTATATTTAGTGAAACGCTAAGTAACTCAAAAGACACTGTGAGGGTCAATAACAGTAGGACTAAATTTATAGTCAGTTGGGAATCAGATATTATTCCGACATTTCTGCAATCACTAACTAAAGAGTTCGCTATTTATTCATACAGCGAAATTCTGGTAGAGATAAATAAGCCAGAATGGAACGAGGAGATTTAAATAAAAAAAAGGGTGACTATTAATTTAGCCACCCTTTAACTTTAAAAAACTAAAACAAACAAATCAATCTATATTAAGCAAGTCAATAATTTTATTCAATTTAGATATCGACTCATTAAGAGAATCAATCTCATTACTAACTTCATTTAGTAACTCGTCTATTTCATCAATCTCTGAATCAAGTGATTCATTAAGCTCCTCTACTACTTCGCTTACAGCCATCATTCCATCAGCAGACATCTTCGATCCTTTTTGTGTTAAAGAAAAACAATACTCTTTTATTTCTGGATAAAACGCCACTATACCAATGGGCTTATCTGTCAACTCATTGTAAACACCATAAGAATTGTGACCATTTACTTTCTCATCTAATTCAATAAAACTTAAATCTACATTCATAATACAACTTTTAAATTTAACGGCAATCGCCTTTTATAATTATCTTTATTTAGAACTTCAAAATTACGCATTTTTTTATAAAGAATTTTCTTACTGAATCCCTCATTATTGAAAGTGCTTTCGCAAATATAGGAAAAAAATAATTTAATTCCAGCACTATTGTAATGTTTTTTTAAAGTATTCCTTATTAAATACAAATACTTTGATTCAGTTGCGTTCCACATTATTAACGCTGAGTCGTATAGCTCATAAAACTCAATTTTATCCATTACTTCTGCTTTTTGAATATGTAATTATTTATACTCTTCTGATCATTGTAGTAGTTAATTACTGTAAACATACTAGCAGTATTCTTAAAATTAGTCTTAACCCAATCAGAAGGAACGCTTAATGCACCAAAGTTTTGATACTCAAATGCAGTACTCGATGTTAAGTCAAACAACCACTGATGACTATCTCCCTTAGAGAATTCTACATTAGTTCTAGGTAATTCATTTTCATCAATATAGTTTTTAATCTTCTCTATCTGGACTGGATCTAATTTAGGCTTAAACCCAAACTTCATATTCTTACCATCTTTACCATGGGTTAACACAAAGGTTCTATTGAAGAACGTGTAATGGTCTATAAACTTTCTTTGATTGGTTATTTGGATCTTGTTTGGATACCTAACATCGCAATAAGACTTAACAGCAGAGTTAACTATGTAACCAAAAGATCCGGAGTGGTTGTCATTACAAATGTTTACAACGTGTATAGCATCGTAATGTCTATGAAGCATATCAATCAAACTTGCCTTGAACTTAAATCCAATATCAAAAGCTTTCTGATTATCCATATTCTGAGGAAGATGATGTCCACCTCTAGTAGTCTTACCATCGTACCCATCCATAAAATCTCCAAGGTCGTGAATGAGTAGCATTCTTGACTTTTGCATTTGAATAGTATAATCAACCATAGCTTTAAGTCTAGCCATTATTTCTTCTTCATCCCACTTGCCTGAGTATAGAGAGAATCCATCAGAATCAACATCCATACCAATATGAGCGTCAGTATAAACTAACCTGTCGAATAAGCATGGAGACTCTTTTGGTACAGATATCGCAACCTCTTCGGAAACCCAATCTTCAAAATACTTCTTTACAGTTGAATCAAAATCAATATCTCTTTCGAAATCAAAAGAACCATCATCGTAATTTGGGTTCTTAAAGAAACCGGAAGCTTCTTGAGTCTTCACCCATATATGCTTTAGGTTTCTATTATCGACATTCATTTCATCGGTTATTCTATTTAACCCATCGTAGCTTTCATCATCTCTATTTTTAAGACGCTTCACGTACGTTCTAAGAAGGTCTACATCTCTATCTGTGTATTCTTCTCCACTTTCATTTAAGATTGCTCTAGCAACTCCTGAATTCGATTTGATAGTGTTACAAAGACTCCTTATTGAGTCATCATACTTTGACCATTTGCTTGCCATAATTTTAATTTATTAATTTAATTTAATTTGATAAGGGGGCTTCAATGCTGTTGTAGTAATTATACTTAAGCACTGAAAAATCTTTTGGTTCATATTCTTTTATTCTGTCTACAATTGAACCATATTTTTTATTAATTTTTAGTAATGGTGGATCGTATGGATCTCTTGACAACTGTAACTTAGCTTGCTCTATGTGGTTTGTATACAAGTGGACATCTCCTAAGCTACCAATCAATTCATCTGGAATCATATTGGCCTCTTCAGCAAATATACACAAAAGCATTGCATACGAAGCTATATTGAATGGTAGACCTAAGAATAAATCAGCAGACCTTTGCTCCCACATTAAAGATATTGCTCTTGTTGGAACATTGTTCTCATTCATCTCTTCAACGATGTGGTCGTGGTGCATATCAGATCCTATTAGCTTTCCGTAATAATTAAATCTCTCTGATTGAGTCAACTCTCTCGTGTAAAGTTGAAATCCGGTGTGGCATGGAGGTAGAACCATTAATTCTAAATCGCCTACACTCCAAGCAGAAACTTTATTTCTTCTTGAGTCTGGGTCTGTTTTAAGTAGTCTTATCGAATTCGCTATCTGGTCTATTTCTTCATCATATGCTTCATCATAAAAATTTCTCCACTGCCTTCCATAGATAGGGCCAAGATTGCCCCATTGGCACTCAAAAAGTCTATCATTATTTATCTTATCTATAAACTCAGACATCGAGCATGGATTGTTATATTTTAAGTAATGCTTATAGGCATCTCCGTTCCAAATGTTGCACCCATTGTCAATTAAGTACTTGATATTGGTATCACCCCTTAAAAACCAAAGAAGTTCAGTAGCTATAGTTTTTATTGGCATCTTCTTGGTTGTAAGTAGTGGAAACCCTAAAGACATATCGTGCCTAATCTGCCTACCAAATACTGATATGGTTCCAGTTCCAGTCCTATCATTCTTACCTACTCCGTTATGCAAAACGTCATCAAGTAAGTCTAAGTATTGTTCTTCTATATTAGCCATTCTCTCTTTCTTTTAAAATTAATCTAACAACTTCATCGCACTCCTTTTGAGACTGAGGTTTATAAAGAACAACACCTTTACTATCCTTCATCTTATCCTTAAATAACTTCCATCGAATTGGGAAGGACTCATTAGCCCTCCCCTTGCACTCGATTATAAACCCTTCTCCAATAAAATCCGGAGTATACTTAATTCCTTGATGCTTCTTGTTGCCTCTATTTATCATATCCCCTTTCCCATTAGCTTGTCTTTCATAGCTATCTGGAGAGAATTTAAATGGACTCATTAACTCAAAAGATTCGCCTTCGTAAACAGCGTGTATTCCTGCTGACTTAAGAGCTAAGTGCATATACTTTTCAAGACCGGACTTAAAGTCTATTCCATCGCAAGTAACTTTTTTAGCTACAACCGGGCCTCTCTTTTTTCCTTTCTTTCTAAGCATATTCTTCAACTTTACTTTCGTAAACTATCATAGCTAATAGTGCTGAATAGTTAGCAAGATCAAGTATGGAGTCTTCTACCGATTCGTTGTTCGGTTCTCCATCTGAATTAAAAAGAACACCAAGTCTAGCTACCTTTGTAGCAATTAATGATAAGCAGTTCTGTTCTGCACTAAGCCCAGATACGGCTCCAGCTAATTTAAAATTACTTAACCTATCATCGTTGGCATAGTCATTGCCTTTCTTCAAAATAACTTCACTCATTTCTATGAAAAACTCTTCAAGGAATCTTTCTTGTTCTACTTTCTTCATATAGATTTATTTTAATTAAACTGTTTTTACAAATACTCCATTCTCTATTGAGCCTGTTCTATCCTTTATTTCTTTATACGCCGACTCAATGCAAGACTCAACTTGGTATACTTCCATCTCTGCAAGAAGAGTTAACACAACAATAATGTCACCAATAGCATCCTTTAATTCGGCATCGTTATTCTTCTGTATCGCTGAAGATAACTCTCCAACCTCTTCCATAAGCTTAATGAACTGCTTCTCTTTATTTGAATTCTGAATGATACCTTTTCTGTAACCCCAAGTTCTTATCTTGTCAAAAACAGTTTCAACATCCTCTTCATTTCTCTCCTTTAAATCATCAATAGCGTTATTAGCTAAGAACTTAATCAACGCTAAGTTATTAAAGATAAATTCACTTGAACTATGAACACTTCCATTCGACATTATCCAATCTATTGATTCGGATGTAATGTCGTAATCTCCGTATATCGTAGAGAATCTTTCCCCAAGTAAATCGTAAAGCCTTCCCTTAGCTTTACTCTCAGGGCAATTGATAACTGTAATCATTGGAAATACTGTAATTAAATTTTTATTCTTTTTCATCTTTTTTGTATTTGTTAAAGTAATATAAATAATATTCATAAAGTTTCTTCCATATCTCTATGGGCCCAAATGTCATTGGTGTTATATTGCTATTACCTCTAAGGATAACATCTAAGTGCCACTGATTAGGTATCTTTGATGGATGAACACTGACTACTATCTTGTTCTTTATGCACCATCTAGCAGCTTCGAATTCCTTGTCGGTAAACCTATATACACCCATTGGGTCTTTCTTTTTTATTGCTGGCATTTAGCAAATATAGGAAAAATTATTTTATTCCCAAGGCATTTTACCGTTTGAAGCATCTATTGGATAATGTGGAGAGTATGTTCCAGACTTTGAGTTCCAAGTAAAGTGAGCTTCAGCTCCGTTCTCTCCTAAGTTTTGAAACTTAACTTTAAGAACCTTAACCTTTACTGTGTTCTCTTCGTAATTCCTATGGACTAACAATCCATGGTAACTAGCATCATACCACTCTCCACCACCTTTGATACTGTACATAGTAGGCTCGTCTATCTTACCATTTTTATCTTTATACATTTTAGTAGGATGAGCCACTATAATAACCAAAACGTCATACTTCTTAGCAAAGCTTTCTATCTTGGATAGATACTCCATAGTGTAAACATTAACATCTCCAGATTCATTCTTTCCTACATCTCTAATCTTATTGAATGGATCAAGAACTAGGCATTTAATACCTTTTCTTTTTACCAACTCAGCTCCTTTCTTTAGTACTGAATCAAGAGTGTACTTATCCATATCTATAAAGTAGTAGTTGTCATTTACGTGAGAAGATACTGTGTTCCACTTGTCTGTACCGATATCATTAGCTGATGGCATATCCTCCCAAGTCTTACGCATTAACTTATGAACGTGTAGGTACACCGGTTGATTCTCAGGCGAAGCGTATGCTGTCTTCCAACCATAATTCTTATTGTAACCAGTAACCATTTGGTCTACAAAGTCAGACTTTCCTGATGACGGTATGCCAGTAACTGTAATAAACTGACCAGTATATGTAGAGAATATTTTATCGAAATTATCAAGACCAACTTGAAATCCTGGCTTAAACCCATTTAATACGAAATCCTTTAAGTCATCCTCTACATCCTTCAATGTCGAAACTCCCTCTAATGGAACTGGTCTAGCAAGCTCAATAACCTCTCTTAACCTTTCTGCACCATACTTAATTAAATATTCGTTAGCATCCTTACAGTCATCGAAGTCTATTAAGAAGCAAACCTCAGCACCAAGTCTTCTTATAAACTCTTGCCTTAATGCGAATCCAGCATCGTCTTGATCTACGGCTAGTATTATCTTTGTTTTATTATCTAAGTAATCTATACAATTATCTAAGTACTCTAAGTTGTTAGAATTAAGAGTAGCCCCATTAGGAACAGATATGCAGCTTCTAACTCCTGCTTCGTGGAACGATAGAACATCCATCTCTCCCTCAGTTATTATACACCAATCGTAACCAACAGTGGAATCAATATTGTAGAATATCTTTTCAGCACCTTTGTATAACTTGAAGTTTTTTCTAGCGTCTCTATACTTTACATTAATAAGATCTCCCCCAGCATAGTAGTTAAACTTTATTACATTTTCATCCTTTTTAGTTTGAGGCATCCATTCTACTCCGGTATCAACCTTCAATTCTAATAATGTCTCTTTTGATATAGCCCTACCCTTAAACCAATCTACAACCCTAGTATCCATACTTGTATCCGACTTTATTTCTAGTGGGTTTGGCCTAACGTATGTTTTTTCTGAAGATGATTTTCTTTTGTATGTATGAAGTTGGAAGCTTTCAGAGCAGTGATGGCAAGTTCCAATCCCTCTGTCCCAATCATAGCTCGCACATTTTGCTTTTTTATTCTCTGGCTTTCTATGCTCAGAACATATTGGACAAACGCCCCTCTCTGCTGTTGAGTCTAATTTATATTGGTTGAATTCATCAATCTTGAATCCATTTATTTCTGAACTTTCCATATTTGTTTTAGTAAATTAAAGTTAAAAAAAGCAGGTAGCTTTTTATCACCACCTGCTATTAATTAATAAATGAAAGATTTAAAATGGTAAATCATCATCGTCAACAACATTAGATGAACTGCCACCACTAGCTCCTTGATTTTGATTGCCGCCTCCGTTATCATCTTTCCAAACCTGAGTGACACCTTCACCCACATACACTGTTTCGACTTTATTCTTTCTGTCTTCAGCGGTCTGCTGCTTAACAGCGAAGTGAGTTTTAATTATTTGAAATTTATCTGAGTCGTAAACAATTTTTTTAGACTCTTCCTTCATTTCTATCAAATCGAACTTTAATTCGTTAACTTCTACATTAACTCCTTCTTTGTTTTTATACGATCTCTTAGATAGTATTTCTCTACCTTTGTCTGCATTGACGGTTACTGTAATCTTATTTGCCATAATTAAATTGTTTTTGTGTACTATAGTGTACGATTAATAAAAAATTGTTCTGAATTAAAATCTTCGTTCTTAAAGAACAGGTCGTAAACCCCACTTGCCTTTTTAGCCTTCTCCATTCCTCTACTTAAGAATTCTTCTGAGCATTCAAAGTATCCGGTCTGCAATGTATTCTTGTCAATCACAATAAAGACCATGTCGTAGCCAAACATCTGCTTATACAGCCAAGCCTGAGAGTCGTAGTTATAATCTCTTGCTGACCACTCAAAGTTATTAATATTAGAAGTAGTCTTTAAGTCTACAATAAGTTTCTCATCGTGATTAACTATGTCAGCCTTACCTTTCCACTTGTTACCAAATAAGTCTACAATATTTGGAACTTCGTACTCTATATTGTCGCTACCTTTAATTAAGCGATTAAGAGCCTTTATGTTCGTTACTTTTTCAACCATAATATCTACAGCCTCCTTCTCCTTTAAAAGTAAGCACATTTCGCCACCAGACTCCTCCTTATAGATCTTCGTAGTTCTTGTGGATGAATCTATCACTTTAAAGTTTTCTTTCTTCTCAGGCTCTAATATTGATGTATGGAAGTACGAACCGATTATGAAGTTAGAGTTAGACTCTTGAGGCTCATTAAATGCTAATGGGTTCTCAAGTAGTGTTTTTATTTTAGAGTTAGACAAGTACTGCTGTCCATACTCACCGTAGTAGTGAGTATCATCTCTAAGTTTTTCGATTATATCTTTCTTATTAATCATTTGCTGCTGCTTTAATTTGTAACTCTTGAGCTTTACTCATTTTATATTTAGTATCAATCTTGCTAATATCTCCACCACCTGCTACAAATTTAATAGCTCCGGCTAAAGCGGCTGCATCCATTCTTAATCTCTTATCAGTGTGGTCGTTTCCAGCATCACTATCTGCGGTATCGTCTATTAGAAATAAATTACCAAGAGAATACTTCTTACCGTATGATGACGCACTACCGAATTGCTGAGGTACTTGCATTCCCTTTTGAGCTAGATCCACCCCTACTATGGCTACAGCCTCTTCGAAGTTTCCATCAAAGTCTTTTATTCTAGCTATAGATTTTATTAATGGTAATCCATCAGTAAAGCTAATAATCTCTTCATTTATAGTAACTGTAACACCAAGTTCCAATAAGAATGGCTTTATAGCTTCAAGTATGTCCTCAGCAGATCTAAAGTTGTACTTGCCAAAGGAGTTGTATCTACTCTTCTTTGATTTAAATTTAGTCTGAATAATTGCCAGCTTCTCAAGAACCGACATCTCTTTTTTCTCTTCTTTCATTTGTTTTAATTTAATTGTGAATACTATATTTGAGTTAGTTTATATTTTTTTACCTTCTATTTCGACAACCTTACCATTGCATGGATTCATTCTTTGATTAAATTGCGATTCAGTTAACACTTTGCCATTTATATGCCAATACTTATTACCATTTGCATATTCACTAGCAGGGCCATCTTCTCTGTGAAGCCTACCATCTATATACCAATGTTTCTCACCATCTCCATACTCTACGGCAGGGCCGTCTTCTCTGTGAAATAGACCATTCATAAGCCACTTAGTACAGGCACCTTCACGTTCAATAGCAGGGCCGTCTTCTCTGTGAGCATCACCATTTATATACCAATACTTATCACCATTTGTGTATTCAATAGCAGGGCCGTCTTCTCTATGTAGCTTACCCTCTAAGTTAAACCACAGGGTTGAATCTTCGTAAACTTTTAATTTGTATTCTGTCATTTGTTTTAATTTTTGTAAAGTTAATAATTTTTTTTAAGCTGAGCAAGAACTTGCAATATAAATAAGAAACCCACCACGATTAATTTACTTTACTGCAAGTTCTACTCTCAATAATCAGGCGGCTTAGTGATTGCTTTTACTTTGATAACACTTTAAGCTTGCTGAATAATTGATGCTTTATTTTAATTTTCTTTTATAATTGAATATAGTTCATCTTTGTGTATAGCATCTTCTAATTTACCAAGAGCCCTTTGTTTAACTTGATACATATAATCTACATCATACTTTCCACTGTAGTCAAGTATCTTAACTATATCTTTTGCTGCAACCTTGTCGCAACTCAATCCATAGAATAGATCAAGTGTGGCATACTCTTTATCTGATAAGCAAGACTTCATCTTACCTACAATGTAAGAAAGGGCTAACTCAGGGTTGTAGTCTGGAACTGCATCCTCTACATAATCAGAGAAGAAATTATCCTCTGATATCGATTCATCTATAGAAAGAAACACTGAAGACATGAATATCCTTACGGCTTCATTCTCTGCAACATCTCCCCTCCTTATTTCTTGTATCTTACTTCTTGTAATTCTCATCCCTGATCTATTGACGTCTATACCAAGTCTTATAGCTCCAAAGATCCTCTTGTATAAGAAGCTATTCAAAACTTTTCTTGGATTATCTGAGTGTCTTAGTATGTCGAAATTAATCTTATCTATTGCCATTGTTAAACCATAGTAAGCTTCCTGGAGGATGTCCATAGGCTGTAATGTACCTATAGCTAATTCAGATATTGAAAACTTCTTAGCTATGCTTTCAGCCAAAGGCATATAAGATATTATTAAATCGTCTCTACTCATTAACAACACATCGTCCTCATTAGACACCTTTATTGAGGCAAGATCTTCCTTATGTCTTGTATAATTCTTTATGTCGTAATTCTTCATAACGTACTATTTAAATTCTTAATCTCAATCTTCAATTCGTCAGTAATCAATCTCCTTAATGTTCTAGGTGAGCAACCCAGTGCTTTAGCTAAATCTTTCATTTTTATCTTACAACCATTATCGTTAATATTAATCATCATCTCGTAGATATCAGACTCGCTTGTAGAGGACTTTTTCCCACCTATGCTGCCACATATACTTAACTTCTCAGACTTCGATATGTTTAAGAAAGGTTTGAATATTATCTTTCTTGGCTTATTTGTCGGTGCTAATCTATAGTTGTATTCTATTAATCCATCTATAATCTCATTCATCTTATCTAACGATACCTCAAATGTAATGAATTTATTTTTTAAATTCGAAATATAACGAAAGGTATCTATTAACTTATCGTCATTGAACTCATCTTTATTAAGCGTGTAGTTGATGTGCTTGATTACTCTCATGTGCCACACTAGCGACCTTGTACTTACTATGCGATAATCCCATTGGAATAGATTGTAGAATTGATAAGTACCCTTTGAGTAATACCAACCCCAATCGTGAGTTTCAGTAGGTATGTCAGATGTAGGCATCATAGATAACAATATTCTGTTATCAAAGAAATACTTATTCCTATCCATTTGAATTAATTTAATTGTTTCAAAGTTAATTAAAAAAAGCGGACAATAGCCTCTTATATTATATATATTACTGCCTTATGTCCGCTTTTATGGCTAAAGCATTTTTTTAATAAAAAAAATAACACAAACCGCATACGATACAAGTAAAAATAATACCGTTATAATCAATTTTAAAAATTCTCTATCCATCATGTTTTAATTAATTATTACTGTTTAATTTTAAATATTACCACTCTCCATTAAGGACTGTCAATACAAGATCAGCTTCGTCCAACTTAAAGTCCTCTATAGAGTCTATTAATCTTAATCGCTTAACGTACTTGTACACGTTATCAAATGTTACTGGATCCTTCTTCTTAGTGATTGATATGTAGATATCGTCAGAGTTATATTTATCGCTCCTAATGAACTCTTTTAGCTCCTCCTCCATTACCATACCAAAGCAAGAGTTAAACCCACTCATATCGTTGTAAAATATCTCTGTTAAGGTATTGTCTTTGTAGTTGACATATAGATTATACAAAGATTTCATTTCGTAGTTGGTTAGTCCGGCCAATTCAACTGATTCGATGTCTTTAAATTTTTTCATAATTATAATTTTTTTAAACTCTATTTAATGCTTTCAATAATCTCTTTACATAGTTCATGAGGAATCATACTCCTATTGTGACTATCTTTTAATCCTTGAGTTCCTGTTCTAGCTCCGCGTCTTGCACTTTGGTGATGACAATGCTTATCAATTACCTCTCCTGTCTCTTTATTGTATTTAAAGTTCTTACACATTGGTCTTGGCTTCCACGTTTTAGAATTAGTCCATATGTCTGTTGGCTTTGCTCTATCATCTCCATACTTGCAATACCATACTGTATGCCTTTTAAATTCTTGCATCCATTCCATATGCCTTAACATTCCTCTTGGATTTTCAATAAAGAATATAAGTTTAGGGTTTATCTCCAACCAATCTTTTATCAATTTAATCCAATGTTGGTTTACTGTATCGCATTTTATAGCATAATCACTTTTGGGTTCTTTTGTATTAGTTCTATGAGTGCTACAAGCTGCAATACTATAGGTAGTACAATCAGGAGAAGCCCAAACCACATCAGGTACAAAAGGAACGTCTTCTTTTTTTAATTCTCCGATATCAATAGTTAAATCTATTTTATCATACTCAGTCCAATCTACACTAAATACATTAAATCCTTGTCTTTCGGCTTCATTTCCTATGCTCCTTGACCCTGCAAATAATTCCAATAAGTTTTTCATAATTATATTTTTTTCCAATTTTTAACTAATCCTGATATCATAAAATAATACGCTTCAGTTGGCTCTATATTACCACCTCTCTTGTACTCAAGAAATGCATCAGAGTAGTCTCCACTATCGCTATAGATGTGTAAGCACTTCTTCTCACTCCTATTGACTGTGAATTCTATTCGAATGTACCACCTATCTAAAGGAATAATCCGAGTTATGTGAACTGTCATTGGATCCGACTCCTTATTCAACCTAATAGATATCTTCTTAATGCATATAGATGCCCTATTAATCCTTCTTGCTAACCATATATACATCTTCTTTATACCGCATAAAAATGTCGATGCTCTCATTAATACGGAAGCGTTAAATCTTTTTAACTTACTTCCTCCAAATTTGTATGAATCCATAATCTCTATTTTTTTAATAATTATTTTGGTTTATATTATGTACGAAACTCAGGTGTATTGATTCCGAAGTCTTTTAATTTTGTATTTATATTAATAATTCCTTTCTTACCAACATTTCTATACAGCCTTAATTCAAGTCTATCTATTGAAAGCAATTCTCCTATTGTGTTTATATCAGCAGATTTTAAGCTAGTTTCTTCTCTTGTGTTTAACCCTAAAATTAAAATGCTCCTAGAATCTTCTTTTGCCTCTAAGTCTTTGATTATTCGCTTTTGCTGTTCTATATATTCCTCTACGAGTTCAAACGCTTTTAAAACTTCATCTTTTTTCATTTATCTTATATTTAGTTAATTTAGTTTATAAAATTACCTTTAGAATCAAAGTCAAAAGAATTTATTGTCCTATTGACATACTTTCTTAATCCTCTTCTTTGCACCTCTTGCACTGCTTTAAATGGTATTCCACCCTTGTTTATATTAACATTTGTAATGTCTAATAATTCTTTGTCGCTAAACTTTGTATAATCATTCATAATTTCTATTTATTTATCACTATTACTATTCTTTATCTTAATTCGTAATCTACTTCTAAGCTGTCCAATAAAGCTCTGTTAGGTCTTTTCTTCCCTCTTTCGAGTGCTATCAAGAACAATGTATTCTTCTTTGCTGTAATCGCTTCTATTTGCCTCTCAAGTTCGATGCACTTATTGTTACTTATCTCGTCTATAATTCTATCTGAGATGATCTTATTGTCTACTACAGATAGTATAGCCATTATGGCTATCGTTATAACTACTAGTATTGTGCTTGTTTCTCTATTCATCTTTTTAGTTTTAAGTTATTTAAATTTATTAAAATGGACAGTAATCTTTATTGTTTTCCTTTATCGACTTCCAATCTCTTTTTATCTTTTCCTTGATTGCTGTTCTGATAAACTGACTAACATTAACATTATAAGACTTTAAAATATTTAAACTCTTATCTTGAGTTTCTGTAATCATAATTACTTGACGTTTAGTTAATTTCTTCATTTTATTACCATAAAAGGTACGCATACTCGGTTGTTGTATGCCATTACAACTCTACGAAAGAGAATTTTGGCACAATACTTTTAAGTTTTTCAAAATCTTCATCACGTTCTTTTTGTTCAGCATAAAAGTAACTACCATCTTCAACATCAATAGCAAATGGGTAATCAAGGTTTTGGTCGTATGCTTTTGCTACTGTAATAGGCGCATCAAAACTTTCAATTTTTTCAATATCAAAACTTAAATCTCCGTTATTAAATACTACTTTTTTCATCTTATTATAATTTAACGGCACACAACATTGTATATAGTTAATGCGCCAATGAAGGTCGGTGCTTAGTTTATATCTTTTGTGGTAGGCGCACTAACCATATACCTACCATTGTACGCAATTAGCCAAGTTTGCCAGTTCCATTACACACATCACAATAAACTTTTTCGCCATATTGCTCCATTACTACCCCGTCTTTACAGTGCCAATTATCGCAAACTTTTTCGCTCTCGTCACTCGTATCAGCTTCGTTCGCTTGCTTCGGTTGTAAGGCATCTTTTGCATTATTACAAACTTCTAATGCTTGGTAATATTCATCTGTTTTTTTTTCATCGCTTATATAATTAATAAAATCACTATTTACTGTATCAAAAGTTTTAACCATAAAAACCATTGCGTCATCGTAGCTTTTAAAAAACTTCCTTGTTTCTTTGTAATTATTTTTACAATCTCTATAATCTATGTATACTTCCATTTTTATTTTGTTTTTAGTTTATTAATACCGTACTAATGCTAACAACGTATATAAGCCATAGAAAAAACGGCTCATATACTAAACCTTAGAGTTAATATGTGGCTCAAAAGGTGTGTGCTTTTCGGCTAGCACCACAGCTTAATTTTAACACCTCCGCAGGTAGACACACCTACGCTTGCCACACACTAACCCGTAATCCGTTGGCAGCAATTAAGCCACCAACTACCATTTAGCTTTTTTCGCTTCTTTATAAGTTGCAAAAGTACCTACATACATTCCACAGTATCTCACCCAAAAAGTCCCATCTTCGTTTTTAATAATTGTTCTCATAGTTTCAAAATTAACTGCTGCCAACAATTGCTATAATGAATGCCGAAGGCAGCGTTTACGGCTTCATATAAGGTTTATTTGTGCGGCACAACAACATCGGCTATACCTAATAATTTTAACTTGCCTCTGTGGTCTTTTTTAAAGTTTATACAAATGTAATTATAAAAGCGGACAATAGCCTCTTATATTATAACATTATTGGCTAATGACCGCTTTTTGCTTCTTATTTAATTTGTTATACTTCTTATCAAGGACTTTTATGTGACTCATTCCGCAAATCTCTTCGTAGTCGTTAGACATATCATAGCTTTTATTGATTGTTGTAGCCTTTATTAGACATAGTTCACCATTGCGTATAGCATCGACAGATAAAATATTAACATTGTCGTCTATAAAACATTGCTTGGTATTCATTATTGCTTTCTTCATATTGTTATCTTCTTTATTGTTAATTATTCTTGCATTTTCTAAAGTTATTAATTCATCCAAAGCATCACTCTCAATCTCACGATCTTTTTCCATCTTCATACTCATCAATATACCAAGTGTCCTGATTCTCATTGCAAATGGTATAGTAGATTTTGTCGATGCCTTACTGATTAATTCTTGTTGTATTATAGCTTCATCAAGGTGTCCTGTGATTACTATTAATTCCTCCGCTAAATATGTAGCGGTAGAATGTTCTGTCTCGTAGATATCTTCGTTAATATACATTAGCTTAAAGTATTTCTTTTGTTATATAATTTAAATATTAATTCTGTGTATGATTCATTATTCAATTCATCCTCGAATTTACGTAACAATCTATACGTTATATTCAGATGCTTATGACTGTCTGAATTATTAATCATACTCTCGATTTCTAAAGTTAGTTCGTTCATATTATTCATTATTAATTAACAATTTTTAAGTTCGTCAAATGCGTACCTTAAAGACTCAATGTCTTCAGCATTATTTATAAAAGGATATTCCTTAATGAATTCGTCAAATGTATCGTAGTCTTCTATCTGACACTCCAAGTCGTAGTATAATGACTCATTGACCCACTCGCTACCCTCTTGACTGTACATCCATTCTGAATAACTCATTTGAACAAACTCATTTATTACACCTTCCTTATCGAATGAAGCCATACCGCCAAAGTTGCATCCAGGCTCACTATATTCTATCCATCCATCAACACCAAAGGTATAACATAACCCACCAACTAAGGCTTCCATTGGACTCCAAGCACTATCTCCACTTACACTTAATTCTAATCCATCATCAGAGGTATTTATATCGTAATCAAACCATTTAGAGCCATACTTATTATATGAATTTTCTATTCTATCATCTACTTTGTAGTCGCTATTAATTACACTATCTCCCCAATCTGTAGTGCTGTCGAACTTTGAGTATGATTTAAAAAACTCTATAATTTTGTTTATTTTTTCTACATCATCTGAATTAAAAGTGATGTAATTGTAACAGTAATTTGCCATAATTTCTATGTTTTAATTTATTTTTAATTATTTGTTTAATTTTTATATTACTATTGATCTTAAAGTTTCGTTTATTCGGATGTTAGGGTGCATTACTTCACTTCATTAAGAAGGTAGTCTACTATGCAATCGTATTCGCTACGAACGTCTACATTGTAATTAGATTTTAAAAATATATTTTGGTGCTTTAATACTTCGGGGAATATTAAGTCATATTCAAGTTCTTGATATTGTGTTTCGTTAATCTCAACGTGGTTCATAAATAATTGTGAGAATAAAAAGTCTTCGTAATTCATAGTTTTATTTTGTTTTTAATAATCCGTTTATAAAATCTTGGTTGGCTTCATTAAATTGAATCTCTAAGTCTTCAATTATTTCAATTAATACCTCGCAACTCTCAAGTTCGAATTTCTCCCACACTTCAACATCACTTGGTATTGGTAGTTTTTTGTCACACGCATCGTAAAGCGATTCTAATTTCTCTTCCACATTGTCACCGCACAACACAAAGCTTGCGGCTCTTAATAAGTTTGTCATCTTGTTTTAGTTTAAGTTAGAGAGGAGGAAGTCCTCCCCTCTGTGATTGATTGTATTATACTTGTACATCTTCCGTCAATTCGATTAAGATCCGCTTTAATATGTTACTAATAACATTATCTGAATACGTGTTATGCAACTCATCATACGTTATTGAATCAGTTGTATGCTTCTTAATTGTCACTTCCTCGTCTCCATCAATTATCAAGTCAATCCGTTTATAGTATTGACCATATCCTCTGCCATATTCTATCGTCACATTAGTTACATACACTTCATTTACGCCATCATCCTTAAGATTTGACATATTCATACCTAATTGCTTTAAAAGTCTTTTAGATTCCTTTATCTGTGGCTCTCCTATTATTATTTCCATCGGTAATATTTATTTGTAAAATTAGTAAATTGTTTCTTTTGATTTGCATTTCTGTCATTATATTTTCTACCCATCTCTATAATTAGGTTAGCATCCTCTATATCAAGACGATGAAACTCAGCAAACCGTTCAACGGTATTAAAGTCGTTCACATATGATAAGTACAAGTTGATTATTTGGTTCATATCTATTTAATTTATAAATGAATAATAGTAAT
>Ga0196901_1000034_pt1 | contig 56777 bp, 63 predicted proteins | sample CB_VirMetaG_FD_169099 | JGI IMG/M metagenome (GOLD analysis project Ga0196901, IMG submission 169099) | Freshwater to marine saline gradient viral communities from Chesapeake Bay - CB_1504_1 Viral MetaG (v3) (version 3) | ecosystem: Environmental > Aquatic > Marine > Coastal | place: USA... | reverse complement strand
GGGACAGCAACAAATAAGTTAAGTGCACGTTATTGGTCTTGTAAAAAATTATGGGCAGGACCGGGAGGATCAACGGCATCTTCTCCAAAAAGTAGACGAGGAAAATATTAGTATATTTGCAACAAATGAAGTCAAAAGGATTAGGAGATACAATAGAAAAAATTACAAAAGCAACCGGAATAAAAAAAGTTGTAGACAAGGTAGCTAAAGCCACAGGAAAGTCTTGTGGGTGTGCTGAAAGAAAAGATACACTAAATAGAATATTCCCTTACGATAAATAAGATTATGATGTACAGAGAATCAACACCACTAGCAACCTCTCCAATGGAAACAGAAGGAGGAGGATACGGAAGAAGACAAATGCGTAAAGCAAAACGAAAAGCTCAAAAAGGAACAAGAATGGCACAAAAATTAGCTAACATATGTTCTAGAAGTTTAAAGAGTGGCAAGGGATGTATAAATAGAGCAGGCTGGCAAAGAAAAATTTAAAAATATTATATTTGTAGTAAGTAAAAAAATAAAAGATTATGGCAATTGTACCAAGTAACACGCAGTTTATAGGGAATACGACAGGTATCCCTGTTGTTGAAAAAAATTCGGCACAAATTAATAGTGCAACAGGAATTTTTACAATGGCAGATATTGCTGAGTCTGTTCCAATATCAATACCAAATAACGTAACAGGTTCTGGTACTGCAAATAAAGTATCTAAGTTTACATCAGCGAATGTAATAGGAGATGGGTTGTTAAATGACGATGGAGCATCTATATGGTATAATGGACCATCTTTAAATGATACTAGATTAGCTTATGGTAAAGCTGCATTGTCTCAAGGTGGAGGGACTTACAATACAGCTATTGGTTTTGAATCTCAACTTTCAAATGTATCAGGTATATATAATACTTCTTTAGGTTTTAGAGCTTTAAAGAGCCTTACTACAGGTAGTAATAATGTTGCTGTAGGTGAATTTGCATTACAAGATGTAGTAGCATCTTTCCATAATATTGGCATAGGATATACAGCAGGATGGAAAATTCAAAGCGGTAATTCAAATGTAGCAATTGGTCGTGCTTGTTTGCAATCCAATGTTATTGGAGATGATAATATTGGGATAGGTCAAGCTGCATTACAAGTGACAACATCGAGTTATAATGTCGGAATTGGAGGGCAGTCATTGAATACTAATACAACGGGGCAGGGAAACTCTGCGTTAGGTTATTTGACAAATAGCGGCAATTTTAGTCATTCTGTTATATTGGGTAGAGGAGCAACAGCATCGGCAGATAACCAATTTGTAGTAGGGTCTACTACGTATAATGCAGGATCGGTAGTTACTCAAACCAATACAAGTAGTAAGTATTGGGAAGTAGTTATTAATGGAAGTGTAGAAAAGGTATTATTAGCATAAAATAATTATATTTGTAGAATGAAAAAATATATTTGGAAAGTAAGTAATTTATTTACAGTAAATACTGATACAAAAACAGATTACGTTGTAACTGCAGTTTACGATATTATCGGAGAAGAAGTAAGTGAAGGTGAAACTTATACAGCTACTTTATCTAATTCTCAAGATTTTACAATAACTGAAGGTTCAACATTTGTGCCGTATGCAGATTTAACGAATGATATTGTGATTAATTGGATACAAGATGGACTGGGTGAAGATTTAGTTGCTAATTATGAATCCTCGGTTGGCGGAATGATTGATAGTAAGATTAATCCACCTGTAAGCCCTACAAATGAAGCACTGCCTTGGTAAATAAATAAAATGAAAGAACAAATTCAAATAATAGTAAACGCTATAGATATAGCAGTTCAAAAAGGATGTTACAGTTTAAGTGACACAGCAACAATTATTCAGGCTTTAAAAGAAGTTTTTCCTGAAGATAAAAAAGAAGAATAAAAGATTATGGCGTATCAAAAATTACAAGCTAACTTAGCAAAGGTTGTTGTTCCTTCGGACACAAGTGATATTACAGCTCCGGGTGGAGCAGAGCAAAACGGATGTGTATTGTATGTCGGCGTTACAGGTGATCTTAGGGTAACTACAGCGGGAAATGATGATGTAATATTTAAAAATGTTCCGGTAGGGTTTTTTCCTGTGCAGGTGTTAAAAGTTTGGGAAACAAGCACAGGGGCTGATGAAATAATTGCACTTTGGTAAGATTATGGGATTAACGATAGGCATAATAATATCAATAAACTAATTGTGAAAATATCTATAAGTAGCATATTGAGTAGTTTTTATTTATTTTTTACGCCTGTTGGTGGATTGCTACTTGTGGTAGGTCTATCTACAATTTTAGATACAATGTTCGGAATAGCGAAAGCTAAGAAGTTAGGTAACGCAATTACTAGTAGAGATTTCAGGAAAGGATATGTTCCTAAAACAATAGGTTATTTAAGTGTTGTTATAGGCGTATTCTTATTGGATCAAATTATTCTTAATGAATTAATAAAAAGTGTTTTAGATTTTGAATTTTTAGCTACAAAATTAGTATCTTTGGTTCTTGTTAGTAATGAGATAAAATCTATGGATGAATCTTGGGTGACGTTAAAAGGATATTCATTTATAGAAAAACTAAAAGAATCAATTACTCAAATTAAAGATATTAAGAAGGAATTAAAATGAGAAAAATAAACAAGGCAATTATACATTGCACAGCCACCCGTGAAGGAGAGGATAAGACAGTAGCTGACATTAGAGCTATGCACCTTAAAAGAAATTGGTCGGACATTGGTTATCATTTTCTTATAACGTTAAACGGTACGGTAGAAGTGGGTAGACCGATAGAAAAGCCGGGAGCTCATACCAAGGGGGAGAATTTAGATTCTATAGGAATTGCATATGTAGGAGGAGTTGAAGAAGATGGTAAAACTCCAAAAGACACAAGAACCTTAGAGCAAAAAGAAGCACTAAGATGGTTAATATCTGACCTTAAAGGTAAGTATGATTTTGACCAAGTATATCCTCATAATAAATACGCTAATAAGGCTTGTCCTTGTTTTGATGTATACGCAGAGGAATATTAAAGAGCAACAATAATTAACCCTTCTAGAATAGCAAATATTATTGAGAAAGCAGCGATTTTTCTGTTTCTTTTAACTTTATTATCTTTCTTTTTGTTTTCAGATAATAAGTAGACATTGCTATCTCCAACGTACTTTAAGACCTTCTGACACGACTTTAGATTGTTTTCGGTAACCTGTATAAGCTCATACATTTTAGCTTCCTTAGAACGGCTTATTTGAGCTTGTGCCATCAAGCTATCTTTTTGTATTAGCTCGATATATATCTTGTCCATTTGGTCAAGTGTTATTGCTACAAGAGTATCCCCGTTATTATCTATTAATACGACTTGCGAATAGGTTGATACGCTCAGAAGAAGGGAGGATATGATAATTAGCAGTTTTTGTTTCATAATATATTTCTATTGTATCTCTTTGTAAATCCAAGCTATCTATACTTTTATATATAGTATCTGTTGGCACTACTTCAGGGATAGTGTATGGGTGTGTTGTTTTTTCTTTACGAACAAATAGTAAATTTATTATTATAGCCGTTGTTATAATGCAATAAATTCCGAAGTATATAATGGTGTGTTTATTTCTCACACAGCAAAGGTAAATATAAAAGTTTTATATTTGCATATAAGTAAAAATATATTTAGTGGCATTAATAAGTACATATCCTATAGACGAGAATATAGTAGGTTCTGACAGGTGGATCGGCAGCGATTCTAACTTTAAAAACGCTACTAAAAACTTTACTGTAGATAAAGTTGCTGATTATTTAAATAAATCTGGTAGCATACAGTCGCAAACGTTGAGATATCAATATCAAGCTACTGTAGATGCATTACATCCTAGAAGAAGTGGTACTATATCTTTTCAAAATAATATAGGAAATGAAGTGCCATTTTCAAGTATAACTACTTGGTTGTTGAGTAGGTATTCAATTCCTGCAAAAGACGTTTATACTTTTTACACTAATCCGTTAATTGGGTCTACTGTGCTTGTAACTAATGCGAATGACATTTCAAAATGGGCAGTATACAAATGGATTAGCTCAACTCAAGATATAGATGAAAATAATTTTTATGACATAGTACTTGAGTATGTGTCAGGTAATGGAGGATTAAAAGATGAAGAGTATTATCTTATATCTTTATTGCTTTATGATATAAATAGCAATACTGATAAAACATTTACTTTTACTCAAAGTACAGCATCTTTAAATTGGAGTGTTACTCATAATTTAAACAAGTTCCCATCTGTTTCTGTAGTAGATTCAGGAAATACTGCTGTTGTGGGATCAGTAGAGTATATTAACGAAAACCAATTAACAATAACCTTTAGTGCTCCATTTTCGGGGTACGCATATATGAATTAACAAAAAAAAACTATGGCACTTAGATTCTTAGACAACATATCCTTAGAGGGTAATCAATTACAGAACTCGTTATTACAAGTTCTTGCAACTAACCCTTCTGCATTAGGCGAGGGTCAAATTATTTATAACTCAACCACTAATAGTATAAACTATTATAATGGTACTTCTTGGGTTACATTAGATGGTCAGGGAGACATATCTGAAGTAATTGCAGGAACTGCATTAAATGGAGGAGGAACATCAGGAGCGGTTACTATAAACCACGATGATTATGGTACGGCAGGAACGTATGGATATCCTACATCTGTAACTACAAATGCACAAGGTCACGTTACCTCGATTACAGCAGGACCTGCTCCAGGTACAATGAACTCATTTATTGTTGCAGGAGACACGGGTACAAATCAAACAATATCTGATGGAAACACATTAACTATTGTTGGTGATGTAGGTATAGCCACAGCAGGAGCAAATACAGATCAAATAAGAATTAGTTTATCTCTTGGAGAGCTACCTGCAAATACAGCTACGCTTGTGCCAAGTACAGATGTCATTGTAGGTATATGGGATTCTAAAACAACTCAAGGAACTAAGGTAGTAGATGATATACCTGTAAGTGCTTGGGGTGCAGCTATTGCTGATATAGATATGGGTTCTAATAAAATCATATCTGTAGCAAATCCAACTTTAGCTCAAGATGCAGCTACTAAAAATTATGTAGATACAACATTTGCAGGTTCAGGTGCACTTATTTTCCAAGGTGGATATGATGCTTCTAGCTCAGGACCTAATGGTTCTGCACTAAAAGGTTGGACATATGCAGTAACTGTTGCCGGTAATGGGGGTGGATATTGGTCGACTCCTTTAGAGGTTGGTGATTTAATTATTGCTGAGCAAGACAACCCTGCTAGTGAAGCAGATTGGACAGATATACAAAATAACGTTGATGTTGCAACTGCAACCACTTTAGGTATTGCAAAATTCCCAACAGCAGGCGGTCTTAGTGTGTCTGCAGGAGCTGTTTCGTTAGCCACATCAGGGGTAACAGCAGGTACATATGGAGATGCTAACTCAGTATCTCAGGTTACTATAAACGATAAAGGTATTGTTACATCAGCTTCTGATGTTGATATAGCGATTACGTCTACTCAGGTGACTGATTTCTGTACAGCAGTAGATGCTTGCGTAGGAGCCACTAATTATAAAGCATCATTTGGTGATGGTCTAGCTACTTCATTTACAATAACACATAGTTTAAATACAAGAGACGTAATAACACAAATATATTCTAACGTTGCTCCGTATGATACGGTTCAATGTACTGTTGAAAGAACAACTGTAAATACATTAACAATAGATGTAGCTCAGCCACCTGCAACAAATGAATTTAGAGTGTTAGTACAGTCTATATAAAAAATATATGCCATTAAGATTTATAGATAATGCTGCTTTTACAGGCAGAGTAGGTATAGGAACGTCTAGTCCTGCATCTAAATTACATATTGAAAGTGATTTAGGAGCTTCAGGCACATTTTTAACTTTAAAAAATTCTAACGCAACCTACCTAAATAGTTATACGGTAGGTACTGTGAACAAGGTTTTAAAAGTATCCGGAGGTGGTAGCAGTCAAGATGCTGTAATGTTTGAAGATACATTATATCTTGGTATGGGTTCAAATACCAACGTTGGTATTGGAACGACGAGTCCTGCTCAAAAACTTCACGTAGACGGAAATACTCTTATTAGTGCTGAGAGATATTATTATGTAGCAGGTGGAGGAGCCGGAGTCGGTAGTGATGCGTCAGGTAATTTAATATTACGGCAAAACAGTGCTAATCTAATGACTACATCTGGTAGTAACGCAACTTTTGCAGGTAGTGTAACATCTTCTAATTTTATTATTTCAGATGGTACTGATAATTATATACAATTTGATTTAAATGGTAAAAATTCACATTTTACTAATCAAAGTAAATCATTTATATTTTCTGGTCAAGGTGCAAGTGGAGATTATTTAGCAGGTACTTTAAACTTCCAATCAAGGTCATCAGTAGACCGAGATATTAATTTTATAACTGGAGCAACTCCTGCAAAACGATTAACTATATCTGGTTCAGGAAATGTTGGAATTGGCACTGCTAGTCCTGCTAATAAACTAACAGTAAGAACAAGTACAATTAATGACGGATTATATTTAGAAACTTCTCAACCTGTTACGTATGGAAAAATATACAATAGTAATTCAGAGTCTTTTCCTGTAGGAAATTTAAACTTAGCATACGGCACTAATAGTACTGCTATAATCCAAGCATTAAGTAATAGAATGTCTTTAAAAGGAGGCTACACTACTGGAGGTCAAATATCTTTCTTGTCTGCTTCTACAGAGATAATGAGAATGACATCTACTGGTTTAGGTATTGGCACGACTAGTCCTGCTCAGGCGTTAGAGGTAAATGGCATCATTCAAGTCTCAAATACATATAAACAGTACCTTCTACAATCACATAATACTTATGGTAACCTACTTTTACAGCAATCAGGAGCGGCAACAATACCATTAACAGTAAATAGTGCTAATCTTGGAATTGGAGTAGGTAATATTAGCCTACAATCTGCATTAAATGTAAATGGAGGAATTGCTGCAGGCTCATACTATAATACAGCAGCACCTGCAAATGGTATGATAATTTCAGGTAACGTTGGTATTGGAACAACTAGTCCTGGAGTTGAATTAGATGTCACTGGTCAAATAAGAGCATCAAGTGGACTAGAGATATCAGGAGGCAATATAAACCTTGTAGACAATAGTAGAATAAGACTTGGTTCATCAGTTGACTTTCAAATATATCACGACGGTTCTAATAGTTATATAACAGATACAGGAACAGGAGATTTATATATAAGAGGTTCAAACAGCGTTTATATAGGTAATAGTGCAGGAACAAAAACTTACATTTCAGGAACTGATGGAGGTGCTACTAAATTATATTATAATGGAGCAGGAGCACAACAAAAACTTGAAACCACAAACACAGGCGTTAGTGTAACAGGAACTGCAACTGCAACCACTTTTTCAGGTGATTTAAACGGCACAATAAATACAGCAACTACAGCTGTAACAAAAGCAAACGCAACAAACGACACTACAGTAGCTACTACAGCATTTGTACAAAACTTGATAGGTACAATACCTGCGGGGTTAGTATTTCAAGGAACGTGGGATGCGGCTACAAATACACCAACACTTACAAGTGGATCAGGCACAACAGGTCATTTTTATATAGTATCAACGGATGGTTCTACTAATTTAGATGGTATAACTGATTGGAAAGTTGGTGACTGGGCTGTATTTGTAGAGCAAGGGGCTACAGACGCTTGGGAAAAAGTAGATAACTCTTCTGTATTAGACGGGTCTGGTACAGGTCAAAAAGTAGCATTATGGTCAGGTTCAGGTACATCTAATACTTTAACGGATGCACCTATAACAGTCAGTGGTAGTAACGTAGGTATTGGTACTACTAGTCCCTCTCAAACTTTATCTGTAGAAGGTAATATTGAGCTCGGAACTGGCGGGTACATATATGGAGACACTACAACACCTTACCTTAGATTAAATAATGCAGCAGGTGCGTTTTTAGGATACAGTGCTTCTTATGTTACAGTTGGCGGTCCAACAACTGTAGTCGACGCCGGCACATATGTAGCGAGATTTAGAAGCAATAAAGTAATATTTACTCAACCTTTATTTGTAGGTACATCTAATATTAATGACACGCCTACTGCTGAACTTCAAGTCAAAGGGTCAGGTACAACATCTGCAACAACAGCTCTATTAGTGCAAAACTCTGCTACAACTGAACTATTTAGAGTTAGGGATGATGGGAATGTGTATGCTCACGGGTCTGGTGCTGTAACTTCAAATACAGTATTTGGTAAAGATGCATTCATAAACAACAGTACAGGTGCTAACAATACTGCTATAGGCACAGAAGCATTAAGAGATAATTCTACAGGTTCAAAAAACGTAGCATTAGGTTTTAGTGCATTACTAAACAACACAGCATCTAATAATACAGCAGTAGGTTATGAAGCATTAAGAAACAACACAACATCGGTAGGAGTAACGGCAGTAGGATATTCGGCATTACGAAATAATACAGCTTCTTTAAATACAGCGGTAGGTTATGGTGCATCTCAATTCACCACAAGTGGTATAGGTAATATATCATTAGGTTATAATGCGTTAAATCGTAACTCAACAGGTAGTTTAAACGTAGGTGTTGGTACACAAGCATTAGAATTAAATACAACAGGAAGTAATAATGTTGCGTTAGGTTATCAATCGTTATATATTAACTTAGCATCTAATAATACAGCTGTAGGTCATCAAACATTATATAATAACACCACAGGAGCTGATTTAGTTGCTTTAGGTTATAGGGCTTTATATAATAACACAACAGGAATAAGAAACATAGCAATAGGTTATAATGCTTTAACTTTAAATTCTACAGGACTAGATAATGTTGCTGTTGGTGAAAGTGCATTATTTAACAATACAAGTTCGTTTAATACAGCTATAGGTAGAGAATCATTAAGATTTAATACTACAGGTGCTAATAATACAGCAAATGGTTTTCAGTCATTACGTAATAATACAACAGGAAGTAATAATGTTGCATTAGGTTATCAAGCAGGATATGAAACAGGAAATTTAACCGGCACTAGTAATACTTTTTTAGGATATAATGCATCTTACGGAACAGCTACCACGATCACAAACTCTACAGCGGTAGGAGCAAACGTTACATTGACTGATTCAAACACAGTTATATTAGGTAATAATGCAAACGTTGGTATTGGAATAACTAGTCCTGCTACTAAATTACACGTTCAAACCACTAGTGGTGTCACTGCTAGATTTGCATACGACAGCAACAACTATCAAGATTTAAACTGGGAAGGTAGTAATATCGTAGGAGGCTCTCATACATTTAAAATAGCAGGCTCTGAAAAAATGCGTATTGATTCTGGAGGTAAAGTTTTAATTGGCGTTACATCCAATCAAACTCAGTCTAAATTAACTTCAAGACAAGATGGAAGTTCAATTGAGTTTGGACACTTAAATCAAAGTGGACAATACTACGGAACTTTAGGGGCAATGTCTTCATCAGGTTCGCCGTTTATAGCATTTAGTGCTGATAATACAAACTCTAATACATTTACAACTAGAGGAGCAAAAGGTTTTATTATTTCGCAAGACACTAACATAAGCGGGGATTTAATATTTAGTTCAGTTCCAAACGCAAATTTAGCAAACCAAAGTCTTGTTGAACGTATGCGTATCACCTCTGCAGGCAACATAGGTATTGGGACAACTTCTCCATCAGAAAAACTTTATGTGGCAGGTAGTATAGGCGTAAATACAGGACAGTCATTAAAATGGGGAGCAGGAGCAACGAGGATAGTAGGAGTTGATGGTTCATACATTGCGATGTATCCAAATAATTCAGAAAAAGTAAGATTTTTATCTAACGGTAATGTACTTATAGGAACAACTACAGACAGCGGTTATAAATTAGCAGTGGAAGGTTCAGTCGCTGTTCAAAACGCTCAAAATTTATGGATAAGAGGAGGTCGTATTGGATTTGAAAATACTGCATTAAATAACGCTGCATATATATATAATATTGGAGCATCAGGAAGTAGTAAGTTAAATATAGCAGATAGTCTATATGTTGTGGAAGCAGGCAACGTAGGTATTGGAACTACTAGTCCAACCACACCACTACACGTAGCAGGAATTACTCAGATAGTAGAAAGCGGTAATACTGCTTTTTATGGAGGCAACTACGTAAGAATGTTCAATAACCAAAATTATAATTTTAGAAATTCTGGCGGAACTACTATAGCTAACATAGCTATGAGCGGCAATACGTATTTTAATGGTGGTAACGTAGGTATAGGAACTACGAGTCCTGCGCATACTTTATCTATAAACGGTACGGTTTCTTCTAATTTATTTAGAGGGTATACGTATCCTGATAATTCATTTTTAGATTTTGACAAAGACGATACTGTAGCAATCAATTACACAGCTTTAGCAAGTATAGGAAGAATAGCTTACCTAGCAGATACAAATACAAATGAACCCGCTACTAATGCTGCGCACGAATTTTTTACCGGTACCTCAGATATAGATACTGCTACATCTCTAATGATTATTCAAACAGACGGCAATGTAGGTATAGGTACTACAGGTCCAGTCGCACCTTTAGACGTAAATGGTAATATACAGATAACTGGAGTAGGTAACACGTTAATATTTGACAACTCATCGGTAAAATGGCAGCAATATGTAAATGGAAATGAGTTTACATTAAGATACAATGGTGGTGTTTGGAGTGAAAGACTTAGAGTAGATACAGATGGTAATGTGGGTATTAGCACTACTAATCCTACGGAAAAACTAGATGTAAACGGAACTGTAAAGTCAACTGGTTTATATGTCACGTCAACACCTAGAATAGATGCAGGTGGTGGTAGCCAGCCAGGTCCAACACCTCTTCAGTCACCTTCTGATGCTATCGTTAAGGCAGGTGGTGATACGGCTATATATTTATCAGAACCTGATGAATGGTTAGTGGTTAATATAGGTGGAGTAGATTATGTAATACCGGCGTATCTATGATGAAGTTAACACCTGAACTAAGAAAAAAAATTGAAGCTAAAGGGAAGAAAATAATTCCCATATCTTTGCAAGAACTTAGTAAAGCTAAAAAAATAAAAAAGAAAAATTATGACAAATTATGATTGGAACTGTAAAACAGTAGACGCTTATCCACAAGATGGAGATTACACAGATGTAGTGTACAATGTACATTGGATTGTAACAGGAACTTCAGATTCTGAAGGTGTTACTTATTCATATACTATTATTGGTACGCAAGTATTAGATACTAGTGTTATCACAGATTTTATTCCTTTTGATGAACTAACTAACGAACAGGTAGTAAGTTGGACTAAGTCTGCAATGGGTGAAGAGCAGGTGGATAGTATTGAGACTGCTATTCAGTCTGAAATAGACAATTTAATTAATCCCACAAGTGTTACTTTGACTATAGGAGAGTCCGAGTAATTTTATTATATTTGTAGTAAAATTATAATCAAATGGAAAAATTAACGCAAGAAGAATTATCTAATTTACAAAAAGTAATTCAAGAATTTAATCAAGCAAAAATACAACTAGGAGAAACTGTAATTGCACAGCAAAATCTTTTAGAAAGTGTAAAACAAATTAAACTAGCTTACTCTGACATAGAGAAAAGTTTAATGGAAACTTACGGAACAGATGCTTTGATTAACATTGAAACAGGAGAAATTTCTAAAGAAGAAAAAAAAGAAGAATAAACTATGGCACAGATAAGTACTTACTCATCAATACAGACTCCAACATTAGACGATAAGTTAATTGGAACTGATATTGAAAATGAAAATTTAACTAAAAATTTTACTATATCAAGTATTTTATCTTTAAAAGCTATTAGTTCTACTTCGGTATTATCTTCAGTAGATAACACAAATCAAGAGCCAAGCGGCTTAGATTCCCCATTACAGGTAACATTTGGAGCTGCTCAAGGAGCAGCTTCTGACCCTGTTATGTTAGATGCACTTGGTAACATTACATTTAACCAAGCAGGACTTTACTTGTTTAATGGGTATGGAAATTTTGAAAGACAAGGCTCTTCAGGTGGAGTTACTGTAATTTTATTTAGAGCATTGTTAAATGGAGTTCAAACAGGACCTACTAAAGGTGTTGAGCTTTCAGGTACAGGCATTATGTTTCCTTATGAATTAACTTTACCTATACAAGTTAGTGCAGGAGATGTTCTTACTTGGGAAATTATGAGAGATAGTTCAGGCGTAAATGCAGGAGGGTTATATATTCACACAAATAGTGGACCTTGGTCTAACGTGCCATCTTCTGATATTAGAATATATAAGCTAGGGTAGTGGGTATAATTAGAAAAATATCTATTGGTCCTGATTACAAATCAGGTGCTATGCATTACATTACGGGTCAAAGGGTTCTTAATGATACATACATTATACATTTAATAAAATTTAATAATACAAGCCAATCAATAGAGATATGGATCGAGTCTAAAGATGAAATAGTTCTTTGGAAAGAGTTTACTCATACCGTGCCAATATCTATTGAATACAATATAAGATTTTAATGAAATCACCGTTTAGCTTTATAGTAAAGCCAATTGACGGAAAGAGATACAGTAATACAAAAGAAATAGCAGGTCTAGATCTTATTGTAAGCACATCGGAAGAAGATCATAAATTTTCTAACAGATATGCTGAGGTTATCGAAACTCCAATTGGCTACACAGGAGGCATCACAATAGGTGACACCTTACTTGTGCATCATAATGTATTTAAGTTTTACAACGATATGAAAGGTAGGCAGAAAAGTGGAAAGAGCTTTTTTAAGGATGATCTTTTTTTCGTAGACTTAGATCAATTTTTTATGTATAAAAACAAAGATGGTTGGAATGCATACGATAGGTATTGTTTTATAGAACCAATAAAAAGAGAAGACTCTATTATATTTAAGAATACTGTAGAAGAACCTCTAGTTGGTATTATGAAATATCCAAATGAATATCTTGTTTCAAAAGGAATAAATCCAGGAGATAGAGTTAGCTTTACTCCTGAAAGTGAGTATGAATTTACGGTAGATGATGAGAAGTTATATAGGGTTTACGATCATCAAGTAACAATTAAATTATGAACGTAAAAGAAACAAAAAAGAAAATAATAGAAGCAGGTCACAGAGCTGTTGAACAATTAATAAAAGTGGCTAAGGAAGATATTATTAAGCACGACCCCCAAGATGATTTGGCTGCTGATAAATTAAAAAATGCAGCAGCTACAAAAAAGCTAGCAATATTTGATGCGTTTGAAATACTAAATAGAATAGAGCTTGAACGAGAGTCTTTAGAGTCTGCTGAAAAAGGAGAAAGTAAAACATCAACAAAACAAGGATTTGCAGAAAGAAGATCAAAATAATTTGTACGTACAATTACACGACTATATACCAAAGAGTGTATTGTCTAGTAAAAATAAAGCTAAGTCTTGGTCGTATGGATATAACGAAAAATATGATGTTGTAATAATATCTAAAGATGGTACTTTAGGAGAAATAATATCTATAAATGGCTTGATAATAGGTCTACCATTAGCCCCTAAAAATATAAAAAAAAGGAGCAAAGATAATAAAAAAGAACAATATTGGGAAAGATCGGAGTTGCCTAAAGAGCTTGATAAGATTCAATCTATATTTCATTGGAATGAAAAGCCATCTGAGTTTAAGGACAGGTGGGTTGATTATATTGAATCTGAGTTTGATTCAAGAGAGTATGGGTATTGGTTTATGAATAATGGCGTGCCAACGTATATTACAGGATCCCACTATATGTACTTGCAATGGACCTCAATTGATATTGGATACCCGGACTATCGTGAAGCAAATCGTATATTGTATATTCATTGGGAGGCTTGTAAGGCTGATAAAAGAAGTTTTGGGCAAGTATATTTAAAAATAAGGCGTTCAGGTTTTTCATTTATGTCTTCGTCTGAATGTGTTAATACGGGAACTCTTGCAAAAGATGCAAGGGTTGGAGTTCTGTCAAAAACAGGATCTGATGCGAAGAAGATGTTTACTGATAAGATTGTGCCTATAAATAGTAGGCTTCCTTTTTTCTTTAAGCCTATAATGGATGGTATGGATAAGCCGAAGACAGAGCTTGCGTTCCGTATTCCGGCATCGAAGATTACCAAGAAGAATATGTACGACACAGATGATAGCGAGTTGTACGGATTGGATACCACAATTGATTGGAAGAATACAGATGACAACAGCTATGATGGTGAAAAGTTATTATTGTTAGTGCACGATGAGAGTGGTAAGTGGATTAAGCCGAATAATATTTTAAACAATTGGCGAGTAACTAAAACCTGTTTGCGATTAGGTAGCAAGATTATAGGTAAGTGTATGATGGGTTCTACATCCAATGCACTTAGCAAAGGTGGAGATAATTTTAAAAAGTTATATAATGACTCTGATGTCAATAGTAGAAACTCTAATGGTCAAACCAAGAGTGGGATGTATTCACTTTTCATACCTATGGAATGGAATATGGAAGGGTTTATAGATAGATATGGAATGCCTGTTTTTAGAGCACCTGAAAAACCTGTGCTTGGTGTTGATAATGAAATGATAAGTCAAGGTGCTATTGATTATTGGGAAAATGAAGTAGCATCATTAAAAAGCGATGCAGATGCATTGAACGAATTTTATCGTCAGTTCCCAAGAACAGAGTCCCACGCATTCAGAGATGAAAGCAAACAGTCTATATTTAACTTAACTAAAATATATCAACAGATAGATTATAACGATGCGTTAATACAAGAACATCACCTTACAAGAGGTAGCTTTCATTGGAAAGACGGCGTAAAGGATAGTCAGGTTATATTTAGCCCTGATAAAGGGGGTAGGTTTAATGTAGGTTGGACACCAAATAAACATTTACAAAATAGAGTAACTGAAAGAAATGGGACTAAGTATCCTGGAAATAATCATATAGGTGCATTTGGTTGTGACTCATATGATATTTCAGGTACTGTAGGTGGTGGAGGTTCTAATGGAGCATTGCACGGCGTTACAATGTTTAATATGGATGAAGCTCCAAGTAATGAGTTTTTTTTGGAATATGTAGCAAGACCACAGACGGCAGAGATATTTTTTGAAGAAGTTTTGATGGCTTGTGTTTTTTATGGTATGCCAATACTTATAGAAAATAACAAACCACGTTTGCTGTATCATTTTAAGAATAGGGGCTATAGAGGATTCTGTATGAATAGACCTGATAAATCTTATAATAAATTATCTAAAACTGAACGTGAATTAGGTGGCATACCTAATAGTAGCGAAGATGTTAAACAAGCACACGCAGCAGCAATAGAATCTTATATAGAAAAGTATGTAGGTTTTGATATAGAGGGCAATTATAGAAGTCCTGATGAAATAGGATCTATGTTGTTTAGTAGAACATTAGAAGATTGGGCTAAGTTTGATATAACAAATAGAACTAAGTTTGATGCAACTATAAGCTCAGGTCTAGCAATTATGGCTACCCAAAAGCATCTATACACTATAGAGAAAAAACAATCAAAAATAAAGATTAACTTTGCAAGATACAGCAATAAAGGAAATATTAGCGAAATTATTAGATGAAGGATGTTAAAATAAACATATCGTCTACAGGGTTTCCAAGTCAATTTGTATCTGATGCCGAAAAAGCAACAGATGAGTTTGGATTACAAATTGGACAAGCTATTCAGTACGAATGGTTTAAAAAGGATAGCTCACAATGTAGATTTTATAGCCAATGGGGAGAGTTTCATAGACTTAGGCTATATGCTCGTGGAGAGCAATCGGTTGGAAAATATAAAAACGAATTGGCAATTGATGGTGATTTAAGTTATTTAAACTTAGATTGGACTCCTGTTCCTATATTGCCAAAATTTGTAGACATTGTAGTTAATGGAATGTCTGATAGATTATTCAAAGTAAAAGCATATTCTCAGGATGCTATGTCTCAATCAAAGAGAAGTAAGTTCCAAGAAATGATTGAAGGTCAAATGTTAAATAGACCTTTATTAGAAAAGATAGAACAAAACACAGGGGTAAATGCATTCACAGTAGATCCTGAAACACTTCCTCAAACAGACGAAGAATTAGCTTTATATATGCAGCTTAATTTTAAGCCTGCTATAGAGATAGCTGAAGAGACGGCTATCAATACAATGTTTGACGAAAACCGTTACGATGATATTAGAAAAAGAATTGACTATGATTTAACTGTATTAGGTATCGGTGTAGCAAAGCACGAGTTTCTTCCCGGAGCAGGGGTTAAAATAGATTATGTAGATCCTGCTAATATTGTTTACAGCTATACAGAAGATCCTAACTTTAAGGATTGTTTTTATTGGGGAGAGATTAAAACAGTCCCATTAGTAGAATTAAAAAAGATAGATCCAACCTTAACAAATGAGCAGTTGGAGGAAATATCTAAATATGGGCAGTCTTGGTATGACTACTATAACGTAGCTCAGTATTACGATAACGATATATTTTATAGAGACACTACCACTCTAATGTACTTTAATTATAAGACAACTAAGAAGATTGTATATAAGAAGAAGATTAAAGATAGTGGTGCTATTTCTATGGTAGAAAAAGATGACCAATTTAATCCTCCAACAGAAATGATGGAAGAAGGGTCATTCGAAAAAGTAGAAAAAACCATAGACGTTTGGTATAATGGCGTTATGGTTATGGGTACTAATATAATGCTAAAATGGGAGTTGGCTGAAAATATGGTCAGACCAAAGTCTGCTAGTCAGCACGCACTCCCTAATTATGTTGCAGTTGCTCCAAGAATGTATAAAGGTGCTATAGAGTCATTGGTAAGAAGAATGATTCCTTTCGCAGATTTAATACAAGTAACACACTTAAAGTTACAGCAAGTTATATCAAGAGTTGTACCCGATGGTGTATTTATAGATGCAGACGGATTAAACGAGGTGGATTTAGGCACAGGTGCAGCATATAATCCTGAAGATGCATTAAGATTGTACTTCCAAACGGGTAGTGTTATCGGTAGAAGTTACACAGGAGATGGTGAGTTTAATAATGCAAGAGTACCAATCCAACAACTAACGGCTAATTCGGGTGCTTCTAAAGCACAAATGCTTATAGGCAACTACAACCATTACTTAAACCAAATAAGAAACGTAACGGGTCTTAATGAGGCTAGAGATGGAAGTTCTCCTGATCCTGATTCTTTAGTTGGATTGCAAAAGTTAGCAGCAGCTAATTCAAACACAGCAACTAGGCATATATTAGATGGAAGTTTATATATGTATAGAACAATGGCAGAAGGCTTATCGTACAGAGTTGCAGATATATTGCAATACTCAGACTTTAAGGATGAGTTTGTAAATAAAATAGGAAAGTATAATGTAAGCATATTAGGGGACATCAATGAGTTGTACATATATGATTTTGGTATATTTATAGAAGTGTCTCCTGACGAAGAGCAAAAAGCTCAGCTTGAGCAAAATATTCAAATGGCACTATCTAAAGGCGATATAAATCTTGAGGATGCTATTGACATAAGAGAGATTAAGAATCTTAAATTAGCCAATCAGTTACTAAAAGTTAAGCGTAAAGCTAAACAAGAAAGAGAACAAAAAATGGCTGCAACGCAACAAGCTATAACTGCACAACAACAATTGCAGTCTCAGCAGGTGGCTGCACAGACTGCTATGCAAAAAATACAAATGGAGTCGCAGTCTAAGATGCAACTAAAACAAGCTGAGGTCGCTTTTGAAATAGAGAAGATGAAAAACGAAGCTATGTTGAAATCTGAATTAATGGACAAAGAGTTTAGCTTACAGGTTCAGCTCCGTAAGATGGAGGTTGATTCATTGGCTTCTAGAGAAGATAATAAAGAAAAGGCTAAGTCGGAACGAATTAGTCAGCAAAACTCTGAGCAATCAAAACTAATAAATCAAAGAAAGAATAATTTACCACCTATGAAATTTGAATCTAACGAGGATAGTCTAGATGGGTTTGACCTAGCTGAATTTGAGCCAAGATAAAACACAATTATTTTTTGTTTAATTTTGCATAAAATATAATCAAATGGAAATAAAAGTAAGAGAATTAAGTAATGTCGAGTCAAAGTCTGTTCAGGAAGTTGAACAAGAATTGCTTGAAAAACACGAAGAAAAGTTGAATGAAGATGTTGGAGCTGAAGAAACAACTGAAGTTGTTGCTGAAGAAAATGCATCTGAAGATACTCAAGAAGATACAGCTCAACCCTCAGAGCTAAATGAGGAAAGCGTTCTTTCATTTATTAAAAATAAGTACGGAAGAGATATTAACTCTCTTGATGAGCTTACAGCAGCTAAAGAATCTGAAGAGATGCCTGAAGATGTTGCAGCTTATTATAAGTACAAAAAAGAAACAGGGAGAGGTATAGATGATTTTGTTAAGTTAAATAAAAACATAGATGACCTAGACCCTGATACATTGCTACGAGAATATCTTAGCGTAACAGAGGAAGGATTAGATTCGGAAGACATTGATATGTTAATGGATGACTATGTTTACGATGAAGATTTAGACGATGAGGCTGACGTTAAGAAAATCAAAATAGCAAGAAAAAAAGCTATTGCTAAAGCCAAAAGTTATTTTAAAGAGCAGAAGGAAAAATACAGAGTTCCCCTTGAGTCAAGTGGGCGTTCTATTTCTGAAAGCGATGCGAAAGAACTAGAGGAATATAAACAATACATAGAGTCATCAAAGACTTACGAAGAAGAAGCAAATAGAAAGCGTGATTGGTTTGAGAAAAAAACTAATGACGTATTCGGAAGTGAGTTCAAAGGTTTTGAGTTCACGCTTGACGATAAAAAAATTACTTTTTCTCCGGGTGATGCTGCTGAATTAAAAAAGATACAATCAGATCCTAGTAACTTTATAAAGAAGTTCCTGAATGACGATGGTCTAATTGAAGATGCAGTTGGATACCACAAGTCTTTGTCTGTTGCGATGAATCCTGAAAAATTTGCTAAGTTCTTTTATGAACAAGGCAAAGCAGAAGCTACTGATGATGTGATACGTAAGACAAAAAACATAAATATGTCTGAACGTAAAACACCTGAAATAACTTCTAAAGGAGGGATGCAAATTAGGTCTCTGAGCAACGATTCAGGAAGAGGCTTAAAAATTAGAAGTAAAAAATAAGTTTAAAAATTAAAAAATTAAAAAAATGGCAGGTTCATTAAATACACCGGGTTTTAACTTACAGCCAAGTGCTGAGCAAGTAGCCCTTTCAACAAATTATATTACCAATTTCAATTTCTTAGATCAGTATCTTCCTGATACTTACGAAAAAGAATTTGAGCGTTATGGTAATCGAACAGTAGCTTCATTCCTTCGAATGGTAGGTGCTGAGATGCCTTCTAACTCTGACCTTATCAAATGGGCTGAGCAAGGAAGACTTCACACTAAATATGTAAACTGTACTTCAGCAGCTACTTATACGCCACCAGCGGCAGTAGCTTATGTAAATACAGCTACATTTACTATCAATGATACATTGATCCCCGGATCAGGTTCAATTGCAGTTAGGGCAGGTCAAACTATTATGATTAGCTCTAAAACAATTGTAGCTGGTGTAGCTACTACTAATAAAGCTATTGTAACAGCAGTAAACACCTCATCAGGTACTATTGATGTTGCTTTTTACGATGCACAAGGTTTTGCTAATGGTGATGCAACTAACGTTTTTGAAATGTTCATCTACGGTTCTGAGTTCAAAAAAGGAACTGCCGGAATGCAAGGTTCTTTAGAAGCTGATGATAGCATTTTTGAAAACAAACCAATCATCCTTAAAGACAAATATGAAGTATCAGGTTCTGATATGGCTCAAATCGGATGGGTAGAAGTTACTACTGAGAATGGTGCTACAGGTTACTTATGGTATATGAAATCAGAGCACGAAACTCGTTTGCGTTTTGATGATTACTTAGAGACTGCAATGATTGAAGCAGTTCCTGCTGCTCAAGGTTCAGGTGCTGATGCCGTATTAGGTAATGGTGCTGCAACAGGTGCAACAGGTGCAGGTTCTGAAGGTATTTTCTACGCTGTAGAAGATAGAGGTAACGTATGGTCAGGTGGATACCCAACTGCATTAACTGAGTGGGATTCAATTATCACTAGATTAGATAAGCAAGGTTCTATTGAAGAGAATGTTATTTTCTTAAATAGAGATTTTGGATTTGCTGTTGACGATATGTTAGCTGCTCAATCTAGTAACGCAGCAGGTGGTGTTTCTTACGGTTTGTTTGATAATGAGAGAGATATGGCTCTTAACTTAGGTTTCACAGGTTTCCGTAGAGGATATGATTTCTACAAAACTGATTGGAAATATCTAAACGATCCTACTATGCGAGGTGGTCTTACAGGTACTAATAAAGTAAACGGATTATTAGTTCCTGCTGGATCTACTACTGTTTACGATCAAGTTCTTGGAAAGAATGCTAAGCGACCTTTCTTGCACGTTAGATACCGTGCTTCAGAAACTGAAGATAGACGTTACAAGACTTGGATTACAGGTTCAGCAGGTGGAGCTATGACTAGCGATATTGATGCTATGCAAGTAAACTTCTTGTCTGAGAGAGCTGTATGTACTTTAGGTGCAAACAACTTTGTTATCTTTAAAGGATAGTAATTAATATTATAAGGGGGTTTTAAAAAGCCCCCTTTTTTTAAAATTGTAAATTAAATCAAATGAAAAATAAACAAATACCTGTAGATAAGACCTACAGATTAACATCAAAAAAAGCACCGTTGGCATTCTTCTTGCCGACAAAAAATTCAACAAGTTTCAATCTTCTTTATTTCGATGAAGAAAAAAATGAAAACAGAGCATTAAGATATGCAAGAAATCAAAAATCACCTTTCGAAGATGAGCAAGATGGAAATTCTATATTAGAACCAATTGTTTTTGAAGATGGATTTCTTTTTGTTCCTAAAAACAATCCTGTTTTACAGAAGTTTTTACATTTACATCCTATGAATGGGACTGATTTCGTAGAAGTTGATGACGAGAAAGATGCATTGAAAGATGTTGAAAGATTAAATACAGAGGTTGATGCTTTAATTGAAGCCAAAAACCTTTCTATAGAGCAAATGGAAAACATTTCAAGAGTTGCTTTTGGAATTGATCCTAGCAAATTATCTAGTTCTGAAATAAAAAGAGATATTCTTTTGTTTGCTAAAAACAATCCATCTGAGTTCTTGGATGTAGTAAATGATCCTTCATTAAAATTGCAAGCTGAAGTTCAAAACTTTTTTGACAAAGGGCTTTTATCATTTAGAAAAAATAAAAAAGAAGTGTGGTATAACACATCATCTAATAAAACAAGAATGTTAGTTGTACCTTATGAGGAAGATCCAATGTATGTTGTCTCGTCTTACTTGAGAAGCGACGAAGGTATTGAATCTCTAAAAATGCTTGAAAGTTTACTATAAACTATTAGGCATAACAGTATATACAATAAGAGTTCGATTTTCATCGGACTCTTTTTTTTTGTTATCTTTGTATAAAAGTTTACAATGATAAACTCAGTAAGAAATACAGTATTTTCGGTTCTTAACAAGAATAACTATGGATACATATCTCCACAGGATTTTAATTTGTTTGCTAAGCAAGCACAGCTAGAAATCTTTGAAAGTTATTTTACGGATTACAATACATCAATAAACAAAGAGAACGCTAGAGTGTCAGGTACAGAGTACGCTGATATGACTAAAGGTATAGAAGAATCTATAGATACATTTTCAACAATAAGAAACTTCGACCAAAAAGCATACAATAGATATTTCACACCATCTCAAACAACAACAGGAGATGATTACTATTTACTCAATAAAGTAATGGCATATACCACATTTAGGGTTAGTGGTGAGAGTGACGCATCAGGTAATAATCAATTAATTGATTCTACTGCAAGCTTTACAACGACAGTTAACGTTGGAGATATAGTAGTAAATATAGCGACACTTAATAAGGCAGAGATATTAGCAATAGTTAGTGACACTGAGCTTACTTTAGATGAGAATATATTTACGCCTTCAGGTGATGATTATTCTATATTTAAAGATGAGAGCTATGAAGCAGAAAAGGTAACTAACAGTAAGATTAGTATGCTAGCTAATTCACTGCTTACAGCACCTACTAAAACGTTTCCAGCATATTCTTTAAATAGTGATTCAATAACAGTATTGCCGAAAACAATAAATAATCCGGGTCAAATATATAGTCAGTATATTAGATACCCTAAAGATCCTAAATGGACATACAGTACATTAGCAAGTGGTCAGCCTATATTTGATCAATCTCAGCCTGATTATCAGGATTTTGAATTGCCTATTGACGATGAGATTAGGTTAGTTACTAAGATACTTCAGTACTCGGGTATGCAGATAAGAGAAACAGAGGTAGTTCAGTTTGCTAATTTAGAAGAACAAAAAGATAATCAACAATAATGGCATATATATCAGAATATCAATATTACGAAAATGGAGGAGTAGATCCTAAAGACAGTAATTGGGGATCATATCAATATGTCAGCTTGTACGATATAGTCAACAATTTTATGTTGATGTATAATGGAAACCACTCTTTAGTAAATAACGAAGAAAGGTTTAAGATATTATTTCACGCAAAGCGAGCAATACAGGAACTTAATTATGATGCATTTAAGGAAGTTAAAATATTAGAGCTTTCTGTAACCGACAACTTAAGATTTGTTTTGCCTTCGGACTATGTCAATTGGATTAGAGTAAATATATATAAAAATGGTTTATTGAGACCATTAACTGAAAATATTCAGACTAATTATTCAAATGCATATCTTCAAGATAATGATGGTAATATTTTATTTGATATAGATGGGAATATACTTAGACCTCAGTTTTCAACTATAGACTTTGATAGAATTAAAAAGAAAAAGAAAAGCATATACCTTAATCAGGGAAGTCAATTTAATGGAATGGAAGGATATCTTTACGAAGGGAATTGGTATTTTGATTATGGCATTGGGGCTAGATATGGTTTAAATACAGAAACAGCAAACGCAAATCCTACATTTAAGATAGACAAGGCTTCAGGTGTTATAAACTTTAGCTCAGGTATGAGTGGCGAGCTTTGTATACTTGAGTATGTATCTGATGGTATGGAAAGTGGAGATGATTCTAAGATTAGTGTAAATAAATTATTTGAGGATTATGTATACGCATATATCGAGTATGCCATACTAAATAGTAAACTCAATGTGCAGGAGTACGTTGTACGAAGAGCACAGAAGAGAAAAACTGCTTTATTGAGAAACGCTAAGATAAGAATAAGTAACATCCATCCGGGTAGATTATTAATGAATCTAAGAGGTCAAGATAAGTGGTTAAAATAATATGGCGAACATTACAAGAAACTTTATAAAAGGCAAAATGAATAAGTCGGTTGATGAACGACTTATACCTGACGGCGAATATATAGATGCAATCAATGTTCGTATGGGGTCTACTGAAAACTCTGAGATTGGTGTAATAGAAAACACTAAGGGTAATACAGCATTGACTACATTACAATATAATAATGTCCCGTTAAGCACTTCTGCTAAATGTATTGGTGCGTATGAAGATGGAGCTAATGAAACTATATATTGGTTTGTTCACGATAGTAATTTTCCTGTATCAACGGAAGCACCACTTGGCAAGATTGATATGATAGTATCATATGATGTTCAAGATGGTATAATTCGCTATCACGTTATTAGTGTTAACGATGGAGGTGGAGTAAACACAACACTAAACTTTGATCCTAAGTACCTTATAACAGGCGTTGATTTGGTAGAAGATTTATTGTTTTTTACGGACAACATTAATCCACCTAGATTTATAAACAGAAAAAGTGGATACCCTGATCCAAACACATTAGGTGTTGATTACGATGGTAATGGTGCTTTATTGTCTGAAAGATTATTAGTTATAAAAAAACCACCATTATACGCACCTACTGTAAAATTATTAAATACTCCACAAGCTGAAGAAAATTACTTAGAAGATAGGTTTATTTGCTTTGCGTATAGATACAGGTATGCTGATGGGGAGTATTCTGCAACATCTCCATTTTCTAATCCTGCATTTATTCCTAAAGTTTTTGATTTTAGTGTAAGCAGCAACTTAAATGAAGGTATGGTCAATAAGTTTAATTCAGCAAATGTATCTTATAATACGGGAGGACCTTTAGTGGAGAGTATTGAATTATTGTTTAAAGAAGCTCAAAATAGTACAATAAAGGTTATTGATAAGTTCAACAAGAACGATAGAGGATTTTCAGATAATTCAATAGAAATATATACATTTACAAACAGTAATATATTTACTATACTTCCTGATTCTGAAATACTAAGACTATATGATAATGTGCCTCGATTTGCTTTAGGGCAAACAATAATGGGTAATAGGCTTATATATGGTAACTATATAGATGGGTATAATCTTCAAAGAAATGGAGTAGATACTCAAATAGAATATTCTGTTGATTTGATTAGTGAAGATTTATCAATTAATGAGATAGAAGGAACTGAGAGCCAAATCTTATATAGTATACCTACAAGAAGTATTACACCTTCACCTACTCCAAATAGTTTAGCATCAGTAAATTTATCTAGTATTAAAGATAAATTAAAAAAGGGTTCTGTATTGAATTTTGAAATTGGGTTTAATTTAAGTAGCTTTGAAGGTCCAATAACCCCTACAAGTCCTGTACCTAATCTTAATATTTCGTTTTCATTTACATTAACTAGAGATTATACAAGTGTATATGATTTAGCGACAAGTGATGAGTTTGTAAATACGGTAGGTAGCAATAGTCCTAAAAACATAAAACCCGTTTACGACCCAAGTGGAGACGATGCTTGCCAAGGCGTAACTTTTACGGACATATTTAACTGTGCTATTTCAAGCCCACTACAAGCACCGACATCATCAGGATTTGTGTATAAGTTTGCTAGTGGAACAAGTGGATCTTCTTTTGTAGGAAACACGGCATATAATAATAACGAGCCAATTAGCATCGTAGCTTTACCATCAGGACCTTTTGAAGATGTAATAGGTTTTGGGTTGCCTTATGTTAGGTTTGTAAATGACCTAACTAATGGAGTAGATCAGACTGAAGATGTTTATGCGTTCTATGATGTGAACTCTGTATTATTAACTTTGCAATCTACAGACGCTTTAGGAAGCCTACATAGTAATAGAGGTTACGAAATAGGTATGGTATATATGGATGATTTTGGTCGTTCAAGTACAGCACTTGTTAGTAATAACAATTCACTACACATTCCTTGCGGTTTTTCTGAAAATAAAAACAATATACAGGTAAATATACCAACTAGGCAAATAGCACCTGAATGGGCTACACATTATAAGTTTGTTATAAAGCCCGATGAAGAAAATTACGATGTAATATATAGTAATATATATTATCAAGGCGTTTCTGATGGACTTGCTTATTTCTTATTAGAGGGGGAAAACGCAAGGAAAGTAGAGGAAGGCGATAGATTGATTGTTAAAAAAGATTCATTAGGACCTTCTAGTAGTTGTGTGTATACTACTGTTCTTGAAAAATTAACTTTAGCTACAGACGATATAATTACAGGAAGCCTTGCAGGTACTTATATTAAGGTAAATCCTAATAATATAAGCCTTGATCAAGATCCCGATACATATAGACCATCTTCAAATAAAAGACAAAGTAAACTTTCGGGAACGTGTCCTCCTAGAATAAGTATTTCTTTTGGCACTACAGACGATCCATATATAGATTTAGACATACCTGCTGGAACTATTGTAGACATTAATTTACAAATATCTAGAGGTGGTGCTCTTGTATCTTGTCCTGAACGTAGTTATAGCTTAATAACGAAACTTACAGCAACTAGAGATTTTGACAATATGGAAGATTTTTTGATAGCAGAAAATTTTCAAGCAGTTTTAAACACGGGTGTAGGTAATGTTAAATATGAATTTACGCCAAATCAAAATCCTCCTTGTTCTGACAATACGGCTTATGTTTGGTGGCAACAGGGAAATGGATCTACAACTATAAGTAGTTTGAATTTTCAAGGTATTCAAGCGTGTGGAGCTTTCCCCGATGGAAGAATTTCTAAAATTCAAGTAGATTTTAATACAACAAGAAAAGATGCAGTTGTAATTTTTGAGTCACAACCACAAGATTCCTTGCCTGATGTATGGTTTGAATCTGCCGATACATATGAGATATATACCTATATAGACCCTATAACTTTAGATGAATATCCGGGAAGTCATAAGGGAAATGTTCAAGACCAAACAAACATTGATTCTGCAATAGTTAATACAGATTTCTATAATTGTTTTTCATTTGGAAATGGAGCAGAAAGTTATAAGATAAGAGATTCAATCGTAGGTAAGACATTTAACTTAGGAAATAGAGTTTACACAACAAGCGAAAAAGAATATAGAGAAGCACATCGTTTTGCTGACTTAACGTATAGTGGCGTTTATAATGAAGAGAATAACATAAATAAACTTAACGAGTTTAATTTAGGGTTACTAAACTTTAAGCCACTTGAACGCACATTTGGACCTATTCAAAAGTTATTTGGCAGAGAGACTGACATACTTGTATTGCAAGAAGATAGAATATCATATGTTCTGCAAGGAAAAAACTTATTGTCAGATGCAGGAGCAGGGAGTGCATTAACTTCAGTACCTGAAGTATTAGGAACTCAGATTGCTCGTATAGAGGAGTATGGTATATCTAACAACCCAGAAAGTTTCGTACAATGGGGTGCAGATAAATACTTTACGGATGCTAAGCGAGGTGCTGTTATACAATTAAAAGGTAGCTCTGCTCAGAATGAACAACTTAACGTAATATCTGAGCAAGGTATGCGTAGTTGGTTTAGAAATTTATTTATAGATTCATTCAATACTCAAAAGCTAGGTGGTTTTGATCCGTATATGGATGAATATGTATTAAGCTCTAACGACACATTAAAACCTTTTGTTGAAGACTGCATTGATTGTGGCGAGATAGTAGGAAGTATAGTTATAGACGAGTTAAATCCTTACGAGTTTTGCGTTGACGTTGGAGGCTTAGTAGGTAATTTAGCTATAGAAATAGATATAGATCCAAACCTTATTGTGGCTAATCAACCTTTTGATATAGAATATACATACGCAGGAGTTACAAATTTTTATAGTAGCTTAAACCCTCCTGTATCTGATGTACTAAATATTAATAAAAGCTCTGTTGCTGATCAGAAAGTAACATTAATAATAAAAAATTATAGTTTAGAAAAAAGTTATATAAGAGGAATTACAGTTGGATGTCCTGTAGCTGAGCAAATTACAATTATACCTGTATCTATAACAAGCGATGCAAATAATGGTGAATACATACACAGCGAATACAGTTGGACTGATGGTACATTTGTATCGCCACTACATTCACGATTAGTTTCATTCGAGAATGACAATACAACTGAGTTTGTAATATCTGATTATGCACAAATATCAGGACCTCAGGGAGCAGGAGTAATTCCTGCCGATGGAGCTACCGTTAGCATAATATGCAACAAGATAAACTATGATAATTTCGTGTTCAATAAAAACGTAAATAACTTTAGATACTTACGAAGCAGTACGCTTTATGCAAATAATATTGCAGACATAAAATCATTACTTGCAGCATCAACTACAGCTACACCGATAGATGATATGGATGAGCCTGATAGATACTTTGCTACATTTACAATGCCATCTCCTGCACTACCTTTTGAAAATAACCTGTACTTGATTTGGGATTATAGATTGTCAACTGAAGATGATTTATGTTTTGGAGCAACAATAGAAGACTCGTGTTGCAATTGTTAAAAGAATTAAATTATGGCGATATATTATATAAACGGAACGACACTATCTAACTCAACAACAGTGTTTAATGATGCTGCATTAACTACTGTTAGTGCAGATGGATTCTATGCTGATGGGAGTGGGATAAGTAGAGAGCAGGTTAGTGGCGTGTTAGGACCTATACAAAACTGTCCTGAATGCTTAACTCCTTGTGGTAGCCCTATAAATACAGGAACTACAAATGAAGGAGTTTATATTTTAAATAGCGACTTAGGAGCATCTGTTGGTGCTGTTCTTGTTAAATTTACTCCTGCAAGTATACCTGATGGTATTAGAGCAAACTATAATGGCGTAACTTACAATAAATTAAGTTCACCTGTAGATGGATACCACGGCAGTACAGTTTCAGGTGGATACACTTATGTTGGTAATGATTCAGCTACTTGTGTTCCTGTAGCCGGAACTACATATAGTAATATAACGCAATACAAATACAAAAATGGGGTAGGATACCAAGATACAGGTTTGACTCAAACAATAACACCACAAGCAGGAGAACTGAGTTTTACAACAGGTACTGTTCCGGGTGTATGTGTTATGGTTATTCCAAAAGTATCTGCATCTCCAAAAAACATAAATATTGAAATGGTTGGGTTGTGCTCTTTAACTGCGTTTACTGTAGAGGTTGAATGCCCTGTATTGCTGACATCATTTTTATCATCAGTTAGAGGTAATACTCAAATACAGGCTTGTGGTTTTAGCGTAATAAACACACCAATATATAACGCACCTGTATCAGGGACAGCAGGTAACCCTGCCGTAAATGATTGGGTGTTCTCAGATGCATACGGAGAAAATGTATTAGCTCAAGGATTTTATAAAATAAATGCAACCGAGTATATAGAGGTTGATGCAAACGGAATAGTAATACAAAGAGCAAACTGTTAAGATATGGCAAATTATACACTAACATATGACGAAGGAGTACAGGGATTCCCATCCTTTTATACCTATTATCCTGACTGGATGGTAGGAATGAACAATTACTTCTATACGTTTAAAGGAGGTAATCTTTACCGTCATAATGTGAATGAGAATAGGAACACATTCTACTCACAATGGTGGACTCAGATAGGGACTCCATTAGAGGCTTTTAAGCCATCTGAAATGCAAAGTGTATTCAATGTATCACCTTTAGAGAATAAGCTCTTTAAAACGCTTAATTTAGAGGGAGACGATGCTTGGGCAGCTACATTGGAAACAGATATACAAAACTCAGGTAATATAGATTACGATTGGTTTGAAAAGAAAGAGCAAAGTTGGTATGGGTTTATTAGAAACGGAGATGGATCAGCTCCTGTATCTCAAGAAGAATATTCTCTGCGTTCATTAAATGGTATAGGTAATAGTACTACTGTTGATATAGTTGGATTGACATCTACAATAAACTTCGCTACATCTATTCAGATTGATAGCTTGCTTAGTATTGATGATTACTTTTACTTTTTATCAGTTAGCACTCCTGTATATGCAGGAAATGTTACAGCTATAAATATAGATCTTAGACGAGGCGTGAATAATGTTGTAATAGACACATCTCCTGCCGGAACTACTCCAATACCTACAAACGTAGAAACCTTTTTATTTATTAAGAACTCAGTTGCTGAATCTCACGGAGTATTAGGACACTATGCTGTATTTAATTTGACATATTCTAAAAACACTAAAGTTGAATTATTTGCTGCTGAATCCGAAGTAATGAAAAGTTATCCTTAAATTTTATTATCTTTGTGCTAAACCACAGAGAATAAGATTATGGCTTTAGGAGCAATATTAACAGGAGTATCTATAGGCTCTCAATTACTAGGTTCGGGAATGTCTTTTTTTGAAGCTAGAAAACAAAAAAAAATACAAGCAGACGCAGAAAGAAGAGCAGATCAAGCTATGGCATCGGCTCGTAAAAGTTTAGAAAAAAATTATATGGATGCTTTGGCTATTCAAAAAGAGCCATATGAATTAGAAAGAGAAGCTGCATTAGTTGCAGGTGCTCAAGCAACAGAAGCTCTTAGAGAAAGCGATAGAGGTATGGGTAGGGTTGGTGCTATATATGGACAGCAACAGCAAGCACAGCGACAAATTGCATCTGCAATGGGTCAAGAGTTATTTAACTTAGATTATTTAAGTGCTCAAGAAGATACAAGACTTCGTGACATAGGAACTCAGCTTGATTTAGGAGAGGTTACAGGTGCACAGCTTGAAGCTGCGAGTGCTGAAGAAAGAAGAGCACAGCAGTTAATGTCAGGCGTTAAAGGTATTGGAGGAGCTGCAATGACGGGTGTAGAGGGATTGGCTTTATATGGAAAACAAAAAACACCTACAAGTGGATCTACTAGTGGTCCAAGTATGTCAGAATTAGTTTCTCAAGCAGATTTGGGATTAGGAAAATCAGTACAAGGCTTGCAATCAAATCCTTACCAAGCAGATATGTACAATATCGCTCAAATAGCTCCACCACAAATACCGTTAACCCTTGAAGAGCAAATGATGTTGATGCAGACCACAACAGACTCAAGAGGAACTCCTATAGGAGCTGAACCTACGCAATATATGCTTCCACCTACAAAGCGCTTTCTTAGTTCTTTAAATCCTTTTTCTTTATTTAGAAGAAATTAAAAATATTAATATATGGCAAAAACAAGTTACGGATACGTTGAACGGAATTTAGAGAACGATGTAAATTGGGCTGAAGTAGGGAAGGGATTCTCTGATATGCTTATTGCAGAAAGAGAAGAGAGAAAGGCTAAGAAGGAATTTCTTGACTCTGCTATGGTTCAGACTCAAGAAGATATAACCAAAAATGCTCCATTAGGATATAATACTGATTTTAATGACAGGATGATTGGGTTGGCATCTAATTCAAATGCATTTGTGTTAGCTGCAAATAAAGACTTAAAAGCAGGCAGAATAACTCCCGAAGAGTATATGCGTAAACTTCAGCGAATAAACTCTAGTGCAGATACGGTATTCGCTTTAGGTAATGACTTTAATGCCATATATGAAGATAAGTTAATTAGAATGGATGATAAAACTTCAGGTGCTGTTGAACAAACTGCATTTGAAGCTATGGCTGATTTAGTTAATTTTAATAGTCACGATTTTATGATCGACAAGAACGGAACAATAGTAGCTGCTCCGTTAATTCAAGATGCAAATGGCGTAACAACACTCGATGGCAATAACGCTAGGAGTGTTCAAGCTATATTTAACATAGCTCAAAACAAAGTAGATAGACTTGATGTAGAAAATACTATACAAGAAAAAGTAAAAAGACTTGGGCAAACAATATTGGGCACATCCGTAGCTGCTACATATAGTAAGCAAGGTATGGATGTTTTAATGAAAGGCATAAGACGAACAGATCCTGAAGCATATGAAAAGTGGAGAAAAGAAACAGTTAAAGAAATAATGGCTAATGATTTAGATGTGGCTTCTGTTTTAGCTGACTATGGCAATGCATACGAAACCACTACAGATAAAAATCTTTATGATAAAAATAAAGACAAATATATATATGTAGACATTACGAATGGTAGGGAGATAAAGGTAGAGTTGACAGAAAAGCAAAAAGAAGATGCTTTAGATATATTATATGGAGTTATAGATAGCCAAGTTGGAAGCGAAAGAACGGAAGAGGCAACGTCTGTAATGAGACCTGATGTGTCACTAAGAGAAAGTTGGAACAAAGAAAATGCTGAAAAGTTAAAAGCTCAGGATGCTGTAAATATGCTAGGTTACTTATACGCACCTAAAAACGATGATGATATGATCGTAGCTATTAATTACTTCGAAGGTTTAAATCCTAACATTATGGATATTCGAAGAACGCCTGAAAAAATTGAAATTGACACAAAAGATAAAGATGGAAATATAGTTACTACCCCAATTGGATATGGATCTGATTTTAGTATGTTCGTCAAAGGAGCTACTGCATTGACAGCAGAAAAGGATGTATCTTCTGCTTTAAGTAAAATAGACAAGACAAAACTTAATATTGATGAAAAAGGAAAATATATTTTCTCGCAAGGAACAAGAAGTCAACCTAGAAAAATAAAGACAAGTAAAAGTGGAGCTGATTTCAGTCAATACAAAAAATATATTGATGATAACGTAAATATTGATAATGTTGAACAATTACAAAATACGCTAAGTGGTTTGGGTATTACTTCCAATGGTATAGCAAATGGCATTGTAATAACAGATGATAAAAAGGGCAAACTTACTTTTGACTACAATAAAAAAGGTATGGATTCATTAAGACGATACTTGGAAGGAAATGCTGCTGCTATCTCTCAATATCAGATTTCATTAAAAGTAAACCCACAGGGGAAACAAAATTTACCGGGAGAAGGATAAATGAACGATAAAATACAACAACTATATAACGCATTAGAAGGTGATTATAACTTAGGTTCAATTGAAGATTTTATAGCATATCTTCAAGATGAATCTAAACGTAAAATGTTTTACGAGCAAGTAATAGCACCTAGATACAATGTAGAAAGTTTAGAGGAGTTTGAGTCTGTTTATGGTTTAAACGTAAAAAAAAAAGACGCTTCAGAGCCTGTTGGAACTACCAAGGAAACTATGGTTTCTACTACAGAGCAAGCTCCGGCAGAAGATATTTCTTCGGACTCGGTATTCGAGTATGATTTAACAGAAACTGAGAAAATAAAAGCAGAAGAGGAGGCTAAGGCGAAAGCAGGTGAATACGATTTTAAACCTAAATCCCAAGATACCCCTGAAGATAAATTTGGAATTTATGATACTGAGCAAGATTTTTCAGCAGTACAGGGAAGCGATATTTCGCAACAAGTTAGTGATACTCAGCCAAAAATAAAACAACAAGAAGAGGCAGAAGCTGCTTATCAAGAAAAGATTAACGAAAAATTTGAAGAGATAAAACAAAGTGCTATAAACCAAGGGATAATAAAACAAGAAGAGCAAGAGATAGTAGAGCCATCAGGCGATTTATTTGCTCCTGTAGTTCAAGATCCTACTATAGAAAAGCTATACGAATTAACACCTGACTTGGATGATAGAATTAGAAACTACATCTCTTTAGAAGCTGAAATTAATAAAAACTATGATGATCTGTCGGATGAGGTTAAAAGAAAAATCGAGCCTGCAATAAAAAGAGAAAATGGAAATGTTGTAGGTATTGACTACTCACTATTATCTAAGGAAGATGTGGACTCTTTAATTAAAGAAACCAAAGAAAATATTTTGTTTGGTAAAAAAATAAAGGGATCTGCATTAGCTAATGATATACTTGAAAATTATGTCGAAATAAACCAAGTACAAAATAAAATAAAAATAGAATCAGCTAATAACTTACGATCAGAAATTGAAGACATACAGGAAAATATAAAAGATTTAAGTACGTCTTTAGATCTATCTAAACCTGAAGATATAGAACAAATAAAACAAGTCGAAGCGTTAGCAACCAACAAAATAAATGAATATAATAGACTTTTTGAAGATATAAATAGTCAACAAGTTGAACTAAATGCAGCAGAAATAGCAGCAAAAAACACGGAATTAGGCACTTCTGATTCTGTTATTTTTTCAGCAGTAGAAACACTTTCAGGATTAGTTGTTCAAGAACTCCCAATATTGGCTTCACTTGGGTTGTATCTTTCAGAACCTTTTACATACTCTCCGGCATTAACTAGAACTATTGCTAAGCCCAAAGAGGAAGCATTAATGAAATGGAGCGTAGAAACTAAAAAGAAAATAGAGGAATTTGTACCTACAGATACTGATGATGTTAAAGCAAATTTTGTAGGTAATGTTTTAGGGCAAATTGGTTTTGTTGTTGGGAATAGTTTGTTAGGGGCAACTCCGTTAGCTATGTTAGCAAGTGGCACAATGTCAATGGGAGAAATGTATGAAGAAGCAATTGAAAATGGTTTGTCTCACGATGATGCTATGAATCTTTCTGTAGCTTATGGTACTGTATCTGCACCATTAGAATTTTTAGGTGCTAAAAGAGGCATTGAAGCGTTAGCAGGAAAATCTCTCAGGAAAATAATAATTAAGAAAGTATTAGAAAGTGGTGCTAAAGATTTTACAAAAGATTTTGCAGAAGAAGCAGTAAAATTTTCATTAGTACCATTATTAAAAGAGACTCTATTTGAGGGAATTGAAGAGGGTCTACAAGAGGGTGCTCAGTATCTAATAAGTAAAGGATTAGCAGAAACTTATAATGCTTTAAAAGAAGAAGATAAACCTGAGTTTATTAAAGCGAAACTATGGTCTAATGATTTTTGGAAAGAGCTTAAAGACAATGTTGTATTAGGATCTATCGGTGGAAAAATAGGTGGTGCTACTTTAAATGTAGTGGGTGGAAATGTTTTTGTAGGCAACGAATATAAAACAATAGAAAAAATGTTTTTAGATGCTGACCAAATGTCTAAAATAGATAATCAATTAAGAGCATATAGAAGGGCAGGAAAAATAGAAACAGACGAAGATCTTCAGTTAGCAAGAGAGCAGGTTGGTATTGTTCAGTCGGCAGCAGCAGAAGTTAATAATGCTACCAAAACAAGTAAAATAAACGAAGTACAAAAGAAAAAATTATTCCAACTTACAGCAGAAAGGCTTTCGCTACAAAAAGAGATAGAAGGCGTTACTGTACCTGCCTTAGTTTCTGATAAGAAAAAAAGAATTGAAGATATAGATAAAAATATTTCTAATGTAATTTCAGGTAAATTTACAATAGAAGATATATTATCTGAACAGCAAGCACAAAAAGAAATTACTCCTGAAGAAAAAGTTGAAGCCGAAGTTACCGAAGAAGCAGCCCCTGAAGTTGCTGTTGAAGAAAAAGTAATTAATGAAACTAAAAGGGTAGATAATATATTTAACGAAACAAATCCTGAAGTAGCAGAAAAAATATCGGATAATTTAGTTAGAAATAAATCTGCTGATTTTGAGCTTTCATCTGTAGGTCAAGCAATAGTAAACCAAGCAACAAAAGCTGCCGTTGCTATTCAACGAGTAGCACCTAATGTTAGGGTGGTCCTGCACGATACAACTAAGGAATATACTAAGTTTGCGAAAGAAGGCACTAGAGGTTCTTACGACCCTCCGACAAAAACAATACATATAGATTTATCAAAAGCTAATAAAAGAACCGTAGGGCACGAAACATTCCACTCTATATTATTGGAGTCCATAAAATCTGATGTAGAGTTACAGAAGCTAACGGATAATATGTACAAAACTGTTAATCGTTCTTTAGCTACCAATCCATTCTTAAAAAGAAAGCTAAGAAAGTTTTCTGAAAAATATGCTGACAACGTAAGAAGCGAGGAAGCATTATCTGAATTGTTTGGTATGCTTTCAAGTGATTACAAGAAACTAAGTGTTCCTGTTAAGATTAAGATTAAGCAGTTTATAAAAAAAGTTGCATCAAGAATTGGTTTAGATATAAATTATTTATCAGAAAAAGACCTATCAGACCTTGAGACAATTGAATTACTAAATACAATGGCTGCCCGTGTAAAAGAGGGGGAAGCTATTACTGAAGAAGAAACTAAACCGCTTACTGATAGAGAAGTTGAAGAGAAAGTTTCTGATAAAAGAAAAGAACGTGAGCAGAAGGTAAGTGACGAAGAAATACAAGCAATAAAAAAAGTATCTGAGCTATCTACATCTATTCAGAAATCATTAGACTTTGCAGACAAAAGTGCTTTTAACAATAAATTGGAATTTAAAAAAGCATTACAAGACAGGTTTAATAAAGATACATATAACAAAATAAAAGAGACCTATAACGTAAAAGACAACAAATCTAATAACGACCCGGGTCTTAAAGAGTATTTAATTGATGCGTATTTAAATGAAACGCTTACGGCAATTGAAGCGTACCCTGATGCATTAGGTTGGTATGATTCTAGAATAAATGGAGCTATGTCATTTATGGAAGAGCTTCATCCTGAATTAGCTACAGATAAAAATGCAGAATCTACATTTAAAATTGCGTTAGCTATTACATCAAATGGGAATAAAGTATACGATAATTTTGTAGAAGCTAACAGACAATATGAATATTTCAAAGAAAATGGTCAATTTGATGAAAATTATTCAATAGGAGACCAAAAAAACGGTATACTTTCTACTTTAAGATTTACTAATAAGGCTTTACAATCAATGTCTATGAGTGAGTTTACAAACTTTCTCACATCAAAGTATATAGCAGGCGATTTAAAATATATAAAAGATGGTAAAAAAACACCTCTGCTCCCCGGATTCGCAGTAGATGAAGAGGTATATGGTGCTTCTATATTTGGACCTAAAATTGGTAACGGATTTTTTATGAACCTATATGGTGAGTTTAATCAACTCACAATGGATAGATGGTTTATGAGACAGTACGGTAGAATAACAGGGACTTTACTTGATTTCGACCAAGCTAAAGTAGACAAAGGAGATGCAAGGCTGAAAAAAGCTATTAAAGGATTAGGAGTAAAAAGAAGTAAAGTTTTAGAAAGTATTGTACCTGATTTTAAAAATATATCTAATGAAGAACTAGCAAATAAAATTCAAAAGGCTAGTATGGATTTAAAGAAAAGAGCATTATTTAAATCAGATATTAAATTAGATGAAGTAAGAAAATCGGGAAATAATTTAAGTAAACTATATAGTGCTGAGGTTGAAGCTCCAAAAAATAGTTCGCAAAGAAAATTTATAAATGAAGTTTTCTCTGAGCTTCAGTCTAAATTAAAAGAAGATTATGGCATAGACATAACAATTGCTGATTTACAAGCTGTAAATTGGTATCCTGAAAAAGCATTATATCAGACCTTTAAAGCTGACCAAAATATAAAACAAGGAAAAGTTAATACAAGTGACAATGAGCAACCTGATTATCAAAGTGCTGCAAAAAAATTCATAAAAACAAAAGGTATATCCGAAAATAAAATTAAAGAAAATGAAAGAAGAAGAAGTGAACAAACTAAACGAGAAGACACCAATAGAAAATCTATCGAACAAGGAGCAAGACAGTTTAATAAAAACAATATTAAACCTTCAGAAATCAAAAGATTAAAAGATGAAATTATATCTATAAAAGAAGAAGTAACATCTAACGATTTAAAAGAAGTTGCGATAACTCGCGCTGTTCGTGAGCAGAAGGATGATCAGATACCTGAGAAAACTAAAAATAGAATAACAAAATTAGCAGACAGGCTAAAAAATAAATTCAATAAAGACACAGACCCTAGTATAATACTTGAAGACGTATTAGCTAATTTACAAAGATTAGATACGTGGTATGAGACAGCAAATGATACTCAGAGAGAGGATGCTGTAAGGTTTGCAAGAAAATACCTTGGGTTTAAAGAAATAAAAACTCCTAAAATTGTAGACTATAGAGGGAGAATTAGAAAGATATTTAGTCTAATTACGGATGTAACAAAAATAGACTTAGAGCAACAGATAGAGATAGCTAGAGAATTAAAGAAAAGAGATAAGTTAACTAAGAAAGAAAAGAAGATACTAGATGATAGTTTGAACGAGATCTTAAAAGAGCTTGAAGGTGAAGGCAAGTTAACAACAAGTCAAGTAAAAGCTGTTATCAGAAAATTCCAAAAGATTGATGTTTTCTCTCCATCTCAAGTTGATTCTTTTGTTGACTATATGACCAAGGTATTCGCTGATGCAGATTATATAGCCAAGGTTAGAAAAGCTGAAAGTAAGTTACCTAAGGCAAGGAGCAATATAAAAACTAAAACAGGTATAAATGAAGTAGGTCCTGTTCTATACAAATTATTTAGAATAAACCCTAGACTAATACCATCACAGTTTTTTGAAACTTATTTAGATTTGGTTGATACATTTTCTAAAAATAAAAAAGAACTAAATCCGAAAAATTTAGAAAAAACAATGGAAGATGGTCAAGCCATACTCAACTATCTTAATGTAGAGGCTACTAAGTTAGATTGGTTGTCTAAAGGGTTTAATGATTACGTTGCTGAAAATAAAATAAAGAATAAAGGTTTTAAGGAAATAGTTGGTCTTATGAAAAAAGAAGGCATCATAGACGATACAGACCAAGAAATTATGTTAAAATATCAGTCAGTTATCGATCCAAGTAAAAGACCAAAGAAAACAGAACAAGAAATACAGGAAGAAAAGGATGAGTTAGTAAAGGATATAAAAGATTTATCAAAAGAAATAAATCCAATGTTCAGCACTAATGATGAAAAGTTATTAGCTGAAAAATTAAAAAATCAAATAAAAGGAAAGTCTATAGATCAGTTATCTCTAAATGAATTAAAAACATTACTTCAAGTTATTTCTAATATAAATCAAGGACTAATAACAAATAATGCATTAGAATTAAGTATAAAATTAGACTCAATTCAAGATTCAAAATCACCCACTAAGTCTTTAATGGGTGTTTCAATAGGGATTTTCACTAAAGCATATAATAAAGTAAAAGCATCAATATCAGATAAAAACTACATTCAAAAAACACTTGAATCATCTCCATTATACTACTTAGATATGGTACTTGGTGATGGGAAAAGTACAGTATTGTATGATTCTTTATTCAGAAAATTAGCTACTGCTGAACAGCGATTTAATTACGATATGCGTAAGATTAGAATTAAGATTGAAAAAGCACAAAATAATGTGAAAAAATCTTTAAAAGGAAGTCAAAATGCATTAATAAAATCTTCAGCAAAACAATATCTTTATATGTTAGAATTAGAATACCTTTCTAACGCTGACAAAACAAAGGTTAAAAAAGCATCACAATATTTAGAAAAAACCATAGACGAAGGGAAGTTAGCAAATAGAGATATAGAAATGCTTGAAGATATTAGAAACGAGTTTGTTGTTGACGGGGATGTTGATATGAAAAAACTTTTCGATTCTTTTAACAAAGCTGAAAGAGAATCTATAAAAGTATCTCAAGAAATAAATTCAAGTTTATCTGATAAAGCTATGTATACAGCAGGGGTTATTAGAGGTCAGAGAATAGATCTACTTAATAACTATGTTCACCACATTGTAACTAGCGATAAATTTGATGGCAAAACTATTGATGATGGGCACGAATTTATGCAGAAGTTTAATAATTCATTGAAACCATCAACAAAAGCTAAAACATTAGTAGAAAGACAAAATGTTGTTACGGCACTAAACTTTGATATATATAACTCAGTAAACAGAGGATCTAAACTAACATTATTAGATTATCATTTAAGCGTTCCTATTAAGACTGCTAGAATGACAATGAGACAGGTTAAGGCGAATTTAGAAGAGGAGGGCGTATATAAAAACAAAAAAGAAATATACGAAGGTATAGATTCATATTTAGAGAATACAATCGAAACTTTTATATTTAACAATATATCATCTATTGGTGGTGTTGAAATGACCTTAGCTACAATAGCTAAAATAGGATACCAAAGAGCTTTAGTAAGTACAGCAAGGATGACGAATGAGCTTTTATCCAACTTTTCTTACCTACTTTTTTACGGCATAAAGGATTGGTCTAGAGGTATGCGACACAGGAATGTTGATCAAGAGGTTATCGCAGAGGCGATGAGTAATCTTGGATCTTTAGCTTTAGGTAAACTATATTCAGATGCCGGGATGAGATCAAGATTTGCAGAAAAAATTACTACTGATAATCCGGGAGTGAAAGGAAAGAAAAATAAATCCAAAGTAATGGATGTGTTAGGGGTTATAAATTACTATACTTTAAATCGTGGTGTAAATGCTGTTGATACTATTGCCGAAACAATAATACCTTTCTCTGATCAGATGATGACTAGACCTCTCTGGAATGGTGCTTTTGATGCTGCTTTCGAAAAAGAAACAGGGCAAAAATTTCCTGAAGATGGATTTGAAAGAATAGCTGCTAATGATCAAGCATTTATGTCTAAGTATAAAGATGCATTAAAAGTTGCTACTAGAAAAGCAGACGATGTGGCGATAGAAGCAGGGGCTTCTAGTGGTATGTTTACAGGCATTACTAGAGGTAAAGATTGGAAGACAAACAAAAATGTTTTAAGTGGTGGTCTAAAGTTTTTATTTAGCAACTTTAATAACTATATGACTACATTTATGAGCTATGAGTATATGTCTTTTAGAAAAGGTTTAAATGCAGCTATGGGTAACGGGACTATAACAAGAAAAGAAGGGTTGCAGCTTATGGCAGCAGTAACAACTAGAATGACACTATATACTTGGCTAGGGTCTTTAATTACTAAAGGTGTTGTTGCTTACTTGCTTGAAGCCCTAGGATTAAGAGAAGAAGAGCCTGAAGATAAAGAAGGTAAAGACACAAAATTCCTTCGCAGTTTTGTTCAAACAGGCTTATCTTTATTCGTAGGGAGAAACTTTGGTAATATGACAAAAGGTGTTCAGAATCTTATAATAGAAGATATAAATGAAAAATACTTAGACATACTAAGAGACGGTGAGTATGACAAGTATAAAAATTCACTTGCTTACACAATATCTCCATCGAAAAAACCATACGAAACAACTCAGTTGCAAGACTACATCACTCCGTTTGCAGGACCTTTTGGCAAACTTATAAATTCAGCGAATGCTGCAATCAGAGTGTTTGAAGAGAAAGGAAAAAAAGAAAAGGATGCAAAAGAAAGACAACTGAAAAGAAAATATAAACTTTTCTTTAGTGACATTCCTGCTGCTTTAGGTCTGCTGCCATTGTCGAAAGAAGTTGAAAAGGAATTTAATAATTGGATATACAGCGACTTAAAGTATGAGTCTAAGCAAAAGGAAAAAGAAAAAGGAGGTGAAAAACAAACTTACCCAAAAGCATTTAATATTTCTGACTTAAAAGAGGTTGCTCCTGAACTTTACGAGGAGCTAAAAGCAATTGAGGATGAAACTAAAGCTATTGAAAAAGAAATAAAAGGTGATTTAAAATCTGATTAAAAACTATGCCATTTAAAAGTAAAGCACAAAGGAGATATATGTATGAGAACCTACCTGAACTCGCAGCAAAGTGGGAGAAGAAGTATGGATCATCTAATCTACCCGAAAGATTAGCTCCTAAAAAAAATAAGAATGTACTAAAGCCTAAAAAAGTTAGGATAAAAACCTCGATAAAACGAATAAAAAGATAGCTAAGTTAATTAATATAGCTATTACGAACTCCTCGTAGTTTGGTCCTTTCATTATATGTTATGGTCTAGTCTTACAAAGATAGGATTTTTCTTTCCAATTCTATTGGAAGAAAATGTTTGATAGAAAAACTCTACAGCATCTAAGTAGGGAATATCATCTGCTAAAATATCTATAAATACATCTTGATCGTATACTGCTACAATAGTATTATCAATCTCGCTGTAGCCTATTAGTGCATCATCCATACCTGATATTTTCAGAGATCCTGTATCTCTTAATACTTCTAGTGTTTTTATCTTAAATGGGTCTCTATCCATATTTAATAATCGTTGCTATACTTTCATCTAACTCATAGGTTAGCTTTATTATTTTTTTATCTGAACCAAAATCTGTATTTACAGGTTGGTGTTTTTTAGTTACCGGTAGTCTGACTATATCGTCAATGTTTTTATTTATATTGAATACATAAATTCCTTTTTCATCTGACACAACGTAAAGAAAAACTTTATCTAACAACTGAGACTTTTGGTAATTAGCTACCATTTTATATATCTCTATAATTTTAGTTTGATAGTATGATCTTCTGTTTTTTATCTCAAGAATGTATCTATCTTCTTCAGCATCATATGAGCTGTATTCATCTGAAACCAACTTAAAAGAAGTTTTGAATTTTTTATTTATAATATTTAGGACATCTTGCTCCGTCATAGCTCCATCATACAGTTAATTGCTGTATGTCCACCGAATACTACACCACATCCAATAGCTTGCTTCTTGAAGTTCTTAGCATACGCTGCTGCGTATGACTTACCATCAACTCCACAACCTACCTGCATTCCGAATATCTTAAAGTTCTTACCTACATTCCATTCAGTATACGCTTGTGTATGTATATGACCTTGTACGGTTGACATCATATCATTCTTAGATTTAGTCCGGGCTGTGCCTCCTTCTCCGTGAACATACTGAACACCATCATACACAACCTGCTCAACCCAATTCCAATTAGTACCAAGCACATCATTATAGTTCTTTATCCAACGTGCAGGAATCTGAGAATCAAATGCCTTACGCATTATTATTCTATCGTGGTTTCCTATACACACATCAGCTTCAGGGAAAGCATCTGCCCACTTACTAATCTCTTGTATGGCATAATCAAGCTCATCCCCACCACCCATCCCATCAGGATCTGTTGTATGGAATGACGAATAATGATTATCTATTATATCGCCAATAAATATAACTTGATTGCAATTATATTTTGAATATGTTTCTTTACAAAAATCAAAGTAACCTTCTAGCGTAAATGGTGCGTGAAGATCTCCTACAACAAGTATTCGTCTTTCGTTTTTGGTTAAGTTTAGGTAGGCATCTTTTTTATTACCTTTTAATCTTGGTCTAAAATCACTATAGCTCATCTGATATTGATAATTGAATTTCTTTTAGCTCTTCCATCAAGTCTTTTAATGCAGCACTTAATTCATCAAAATCTCTATCAACTAAAGATTCATAAATGGTATCTACATACTCATATATTTCGTTCATCTTAAAATTAATGTGAGATAACCTTTCTTTTTCGTATGAAGATAGATTCATTATTTTGTCTTAATAAAACAAAAGTATATATAAGTTTTTAAAAAAACAAATTATAAATGATCAACGCACCATATTGGTGTTTTTGTTCCTACATAAGATCCCCTTACATTATACTCAAAATGCTCTATTGCATCTTCGTAATTCATACCTTCACCCACTAATATCTCTATACATTTTTCGCAAGAATATATCAACCTAAAAGAGTGCTCATCTACACCAATGATAGCTTCATCGAAGCCATTTGCTATTAACAACTCCTCTTCATCGAACCATTCTAATATTTTATCTAACATATTATCCGATTGTTATATTGTCTATTTGCTCATTCCAATGGTTTACCATAGCATCGTGCGCCTCCTTTAGACTATCGTGCTTATAGAAAGCCTCAGCAGCCTCATTAGCCTGCTCTTCGCAGAACTTATTAACCCTAAGAAAACTACTCTTAGTTTTTGGTGGCATAGGTGCATCTATCTCATCTAATAACGCAGGTAACATTAATGTCATTAAGTATATTTTTAATTCAGGTGTCATAAGTTTGATATAATAAATTCTTCTAATTTTTCGTATTCTTTTCTAAATTGCTTATCTGTTTCAATAAGATCCCCTGCTGTTCTTATACCGTGTATAACTGTAGAGTGATCTCGATTACCTAGATACTTACCTATTTCTTTTAATGTCACGTTTGGCATATTAAACTTTGTTATATAGCAAAACATTTGTCTAGGTACTACAAGCTCTCTTCTTCTGCAAGTAGATAATATTTCTTTTTTGGGTTGTGCGTAAAATTTAGATAATAAGCTAAGTAGTTTGTCGAATTTTATCCTACCCTTCATACTATTTTCTGATTGCCAACCACCAAACTGATCTATACCTAAAGATGCGTTTAACGATACAGGGTTCTCCTTTAATACATATCTATATGATTTAACTACATTATTTGTAACCCCAACATTGTTATTTACCTCAATCTTCTCTACCTGACCCCATTCTACCAAGTTCTCTAACTTTTGTCTTGCATCCTTCATTTTTATGGCACTTCCTCTACAAAGTGGTATTATAATACTATCTCGTGTATACCCTTTTTTTAACAGATTCCTAATATAAATATAGTCTGAATAATCTGTTTTTACATCTTTTACTAATTTCATTTGTTTATTTAATTTATTTAATTTAATTTCGTACTATTCCTCGGAAGGGATGTTTTCATAACTTACTTATTAAAAGCCCTCAATGAGGGCTTTTTTTATTCTTCAGCTTTACTTACACATTCATTGCAAAGCACTTGTGAATTGTGAGTGCAATCTAATATAAGATTACCGGATCTCAAACAATTTACACAAAAATTTTGACCAAACTCCCAAAACTGTTTGTTGAGAGGGTGATGATTTTCTTCTGTTACGTTCATATTATTATTATTATTTATTTACCTCTGTACACTTCGGTTTTAAAACCAAATGCACTAAGTTCTTTTAATCTGTATTCTTGTAGTTTTGACAGTTTGCCTGTTTCGGTTTTGATTTCGCTAAAGATGACAGCAGCGTCAGGAGGTATTGCGATTACATCGGGGATTCCATTCTTATTGGTCTTAATTAATTTAAGAACATAATATCCTTCAGCTTCTAATTCCTTGATCCTTTTGCTTTGTATCTGCTGTTCGGTCATTTACTTTTCTTGTACCTTCTCCGTTCTTCTTTAGAGACGTAACCATTTTTGTTATAGTCAGCAGGGTCAAACTTACTTTTAGATAATGGCTTACTCAAGTCTCTCTTAGTAGACTTTCCGTTTTGACCATTCCTAGCACGGTTACTGCTTCTTTTTTCTTCAATTAATTTACCACCTTTTGTGTGGCTCATATCCTTGCCGTCTCCGTTACCGTAAGTTCCTGCCTCTTTATTTTTTCTGTTAAGCAAAGCACGATATTTCTTACGCTTCTCTGTTGCGTGGTATTTCTTATCATATGCTATTTTTTTCTTACGTCTTTCTTCAGACATACCTAGTTTGTCATACGATGGATGTTTACCTGCACGAGAGTTTCTTTTGCTTTTCATTACTACAAAGTTAACATATTTCTGAATTCTTTATTGTCTCCGTCAAATAAATGCATATTCTCTAATGCTTTTTGATACATATTAAGCCCATCCTGCTTGTATATGAACCTTCCTAAGTGAACTGTTTTGTCTCCTATCTTAATCTGAGCCCGCCATTTATTATCTCGTTTTGACCAATACACACCGCAGTCTGTTTTGCCACGTGAAGAGTTCTCACGATTAGATATGATTTGCAAATTAAATACGTGATTGTTTAAACGATTGTTGTCTATATGGTCCACCACAAAATTCATCCCGTCAGGCTCGTGCTCTAGGAATGCCATAGCGACTGCAACGTGTACTCCATATGTTTTCCTTTTGCCGTCTTTATGTAAACCGACTATTAGATAGCCCTTGTTACTAATACTAGGCTTTCTTATTCTTTCTTTCCCGTACTTCAGGCTCTTTACAGCCCCGTAGTTGCTTACCTGATAGACTCCATCGTAACCGGGGATATCTTTAAATATTTCTTCTTTTTCTATTATTTTGTACATAATTTTATAAATTTAACAAATCTTTCTTAAAGTGTTTGGTAGTGTAATCTTTTTTATTAGATACAGCCTTGTATATCTTATCTTCTATACCACCTTCAGCGAATACCCAATATACATCGCTCTCTAATCTATCGCTAGTTGTCATCCTATCCCTGCTTTGCCAATAGCTTGTAGCACTAAAGTCAATATTATAGTACACCAATGCTTCAGCCTTACGAAGACTAATACCTTCTCTGCCTGCTTGGATCTGTAAAGCGATGGTTTTATGCGTTGTATTGAACTCATCCAACTCCGTGCATAGATCATCACCATAGACCTCTTTTAAAGCGTTGTACTCCTCTTTAAACTTGTAGAAGATACCTGTCTTTGCATCTCCAAAGTTGTCGTGTATAAACTCTGCTTTACTTAGATCAAGTATTTTTGAGTTACCTGATTCAAATTTTACCGTACCTGAATATATCTGATGCAGTTTAGTCATTAGCTTTACGCTTGTATCACCAAGCACAACTTCATCCTTACCCTCAACAACCAAATCCTTTTTCAACTTGTTCGCTATTCTATAAGTGATATCAGCCATTTTTACGTAGAGTTTATGCTCACGAGTATCAACCTTAAAACCTGCTTCTTTTTGCGAATACGATATAGTATACGGCTTCACGGCATCTATGATAGTTTGCTTACCTTTAGAGTAGTCTCTGATATTCATACCATTTATCTTTCTTTCGGTAACATTAACATAATCATCGCAGAAACGATAAAAGTTTTTGTAACTACTGAATGGATTGTTAGGTATACCATACACCTGATGATACATCTGACTGAACGACTCAGGAGTTGGCGTACCCGACATAAGAATAACTTTTGGTTTTGTAGATCTAATTATCTCACGAACCTGTTTCGCTCTCCTACTAGGCTTAGGGAATGCACCCATACTATGTGCCTCGTCCAATATAATTACATCGTATTTAGAATCATCTAACTTATGTATGCTCTCGTAATTAGTTACAACAAGATTATATTTTGGGTTAAGACTTTCGTAATCGCCCTCTATACTTGATATAGCTTTTTTCTTTGTAAGAAACAATACACTATTTGCATTTACTTTTTCGCATATACCTAAACTTGTAAGGGTTTTTCCTGTCCTCACTTCCATAGCGAGGTACAGGAATCCCTTGTCAACCAATACGTCACTACCGTCATTGATTATTTTCTTTTGGTAATCTCTAAACTTAAAACTTAATTTAGTCATATCCTTATTTAACTTTAAGTCGATTAACTTAAATAAGGGTCTTTGCGAATGAATAACCTTATGTCTATTCATTAACCTTGCAAGCAAAGAATCTTTATCATCCGAGTCTCCATAGACTTCAGACGATATTATCTTTCTTCCTTTCTGTGCTGTAACTTTATATAATCCTTTCATTTGCTTTTAATAATAATCCATTGACCGTAATTATCTTTTCCTTTTTCAGGCTCTATACCTGTAGTGTACAAACCATATTCTTTTATCCATCTGTAAAAAACAGTACGACTTATCGTTAGCTTTGCTCTTGGTCCGTAATCAGGATAATCTAAAATGAAATGATTAAATAATTCATTACCCATAAGTTTAGTATCTAGAGATAACATTGGATTTGGATCTCCACTAATAACACCACACCACTCTATGAAATCATAACAGGTACTAGCCTCTAATGATCTAGCCTTTAGGTTTACAAAATTACTTTCGATTAGACCTGTTCGCATATAACTACTAAGACAATTTACCATATAGCTATCAAACAAACACCACTCATCTCTATCCCAATCTTCAAATAAATGCTTACCAAACTCATCATACGGCGTATTGTTTCTATTATAATGCTGATGTAATTCCACTTCCCACTTACGTCTAGCGAATGAATTTCCACTTCCCTTAATCGCATAATTGGTTGTTATAGCAACCTTTGGAGATTTACTATATGGTATTTTTATTGCATCCTTATTCTTCTTCTCAAGCGTTAAACCTTCCGTTATAACACTAAACAACCTCTCGAAGTCAAAATGCTTTTTAACGTCATCAAAAAGCAATATCTGTGTATCTGCCGATACTGTCTGATATGGAAATGATTTTTCAAAATTAAATGCCTTGCCATCAATCACTACTAACTTTTTCATATGAGACAATGCATTCATAAATATTCCCTTGCCTGTTCCACCTTCAGGATTCTCTGACATAACTTCATCATTAAGTATTACAGCCGGGCAATAAGATAGGTTCTTATATCCGTGCATCATAAAACCAATAGTAGATTCCATTGTATCTATTCTATCTTTCTCACCACCACATATCCTTGATATAAATATTTTATAATCGCATTTATCGTTTTCGCATAATGCAAAATTCCTATTTATTACGTGGTCTCTCCAAACATATCCATCTAAATCTAAGTAGTCTATCATCTCTATGCCTGTTGTGGTAACCTTGACGGCACAATTTATATAGTAAAGATAGGAATGATCTTTAGTGTCCTCCACAAAATGAATATCAATAGTCTCTATCAGGTTGAGGAAATTTTCTTGGAAATAAGAAACCTTTTCAGCAAAGTAGTTATAGATTGACCTGTCCTCCAATTGTATAAGGTAGTCAAGAACAAAATCTTTTATCTCCTCTGATGAGGTATTATCAATAAGGTTATTTACTATCCTTACAAATATATAATTCTGCGAACCTTCGGGATATATCTTATGAAATCCATTATCTTCCAAAAACTTCTTAAACGAATATGGTATTATTTTAATAACACCCTTTTCGCTCTTAGTCCAAAACTGTGTGTTAGACTCTTCTTTTTCTATACTCGATACAACCTTATTGACATCGTCTGAGGAAAGGTCGCTATTCTCATCTAATATCTCTGATATAATCTCCTTACGAGTAGCACCACCTCTTAATTTTAATTTTATGTAATTGATCTTATCCTCATCCTCGTAGTACTTTGTACCAAATTTATTAGCGTTACTATATGCAGACTCGACAGTTGTTTGTATTTCTTTAATAGAAAAATCATCCGTTGCATATTGGTTTAATATATAATATGCAGTAGTCTTTGCGATACCATAATCATTAAAAGCCATTGCTAATATGTATGTGTTTTGGTTTCTGTGACCCTCGCTCATTGGATATTTCTTTTCCCACCACTTCATAAGTATATTTATAACTTTTGTTTCATCGGTGATTGGAATGCTTTTGTATGTGGAAGAAGAATCTATTTCCCTATACTCTCGTTCCTTTATCTTATCCCATACTTTAGAATCTTTATTGATATAAATATTCTTATCGTAAGATTCGTAACACACCCTACTTACATTTTTAGATGTCTTATCAAAATAAGGAGAATTAAAATACTCCTCTAATGATATGAAATAGTTAACGTGGTTTTCTGCATCAGCAGGTATCTTAACAATTACCTTTAGACCTTTACCTGAAGGAGATACAAAGACAGAGTATACATACTTATCTTTAGATAGCCTTGACTTATCATCCTGCATATCTTTAAATTTATTATAGTTATCAAAGTCTAAACATATAAAACCACTATGACTTACAAGTGATTTATCTTCACGTTTAGTAAACTCCCCACTAAAACATATAGCAGGTAGCATCTTCTTTAATTCATTTCTCTGTAGCTTATCATTCTCGCTACGTATACTTTTTACCAAATCACGACTCTTTCCATCCTTTATTCTATCCAATATTAAATCTATATTTCTGTAGAAAGGAGTCGATGTTTCTCTTATATTTTTAAAAATTGTGACGTTTTTGTTCATTGTGTGACGTTTTTGTGACGTTTTTGTGACGTTTTTTTTTAGTTAAGTTATTGATTATCAAATACATTGACGATTTTGACGATTTTTCTCATACATATGAGAGAAAAAAAAATATATATTACTATAGTAGTAGTAGTAGTATAGGGGACATTGAAAATCGTCATTTAGTAAAGCAAATAAAAGGGGATCTGAATTGACCCCCTTGTTATCTACATTTAGTTTTGGGTTAAAAAGGTTCAACTGAATCTTCTTGTATGATTTCCATCACATCTTTTTTCCCTTGTGGTTTAGGTTGCCAAGTATCAAGTTCGCAATAATACTTTCCGTTTTTACTCTGCTTGATGTCTAGGTTAACCCATCCATTCTTTTGGTTTGCTTGTAAGAATGCAATAGCATCGTTTACATTGATTGACTGAGACCCTACTACAAATTCAGGTGCATTTTCTTTTCGCTTAAAGATAAAACCATCAGCGAATACTTTTTCTGTTTGATTTGACATAATTTATTAATTTGATTTCCCTTGATTAAACAAAAGTAGATATGATAAGGGGATTCAAATCTACTTATTTTTTTTTAAATTTCCTCAGATATAAAATAATTATCTATACTTTCAGGACTATCGTCAGCAAAAAACTTATTATAAACGTCTATTGCTTTTATAACTTTCTCTTTTCCACGATCCAATGTGTCTATAGTTGGCTTAAATATTCCAAGCATTCTACTTGTCTTATCTATTACATAGAACAGCAGAGGCTTACCAAATAATTGCTCGTATATGTATGCTTGGCTATCGTAGTTATACTTCCTTGCAGACCACTTAAAATCATTTATATTGCCTGTTGTCTTTAAGTCTATAAGCATATTTGGATGTACAATATCAGCCTTACCTTTCCACATAACCCCACCTATCTCTTTTACAGCAGGTACTTCGTACTTATTGTCTGAATGCCTGATGTCGTTAAAGAAATCGTAGTTAGATAGCATAGTATCTACCCAAGATTGTATCTCTAATAACTCCTTATCAAGCAAGGCGAATGATAGTTCGTTCTCTTCGCAATACTCCTTATAACCTTTTGTGTTACGGCTACTTGAATCGAATGACTTGACATCCTTTGCCTTGTCAGGCTCAAGTATAAGTTGATGAAAATACCTACCTTTTGCAAACGCAGGGTTATCTTCTGTCCTTACACCAAACTCTCTTGGATTCGTCAATAAAGTACCTATGTCGGAGTTTGATAGATATTGGCTACCAAACTCCCCATAGTACTCATTATCATCTTTTAATCTTTCTAATACATCTTTCATTTCAGTAGTTTTTGTAGTTCTGATTTAGTAGATGTACTGATAGTATACTTTGTTTTAAGTTGATCTAAAATGGTGTCTATGCCTTTTGATTTGTTAGCTTTAACAAACGCACTAACCTTACTCCAATTATCATCATCTTTTTTCAATGAGATGAGAGCTATTTCTTTCACCTCCTCTTGAACTTCTGACGTTGGTATATCATCACCTGCAAAGATGTATATGCCAAGACCAAACATAGCGAGGTTTTTAACTAAACACCTCATCATTGTTTTGTTGATGTCGAATGTTGTCGCAGCCTCAACACTTTTCTCTCCATATCTTGTAGAGTATTTGTAAGGTTGTTTCTTCATTGACTTGTTAGCACCATCCATAACAGGTAACCACATAGGTAGTGTTTCCCCATCAATAGTAACTGATGTGTTGCACATAAAACCTAACGCATCATCGTAGGTTGTCTCTCCGATTTCATACGTTGCATCAGGGCAATTCTTTTTAACCTCGCTCCAAGCGTAAGCCCAAGATAAATAGGTTAGTCCATTTTTCTTCTCAACGAATTTGTTTACGTTGATCTTCGATAACATTTCAAATGTTGTCTCTTTCTTTTTTGTTGTCATTTAATTTATTATTTAATTTATTGTAATTAGACATTAGATCATCTCTAAGTGTCCATAATTGTTTTACTTTTTTACTGCTATTCTTATCGTTAACTTCATCTCTAATCCTACTCTCTATTGCCTTTAATTTTAAACGATAATTGTACAAAGTTACCTCAAAAACTCCACATTTCCAACCGTATTTTTTAAAAAAATCCATATGTTCTTCGCTTATTGGTACGTACATTGAATGGTTTGTGTTTAGTATTTGAATCTCGTGTGTATAATCATCTTTGATTAACTTAACTCCAAGTAGAGATATAGATTGATAGCCGTTGTTGATTAGTTTAGCTGATGCTTTATCACTAAGTGCTTGATTAAATATATCTTCTAATTTGTACATATATCTTCAATTAATTGTTTATAATCAGCATCTTTTTTTATCTTCTCTCTGATTCTTTTTATGCCGTGAGATATAGTTGTATGGTATTTAACCTCATAACCTTTACTTGTCATAAGCCTTTGTATGTTTACTAATTGGAATCCATTTTCAAAGCACACAAAGTATAGTATCTGCCTTGCATCCACTACCTCCCTCTCTCCAATATCATCAAATAGTTTTTTCTTTGGCATTTTAAATGCTTTAGCTATTTTCTTTACGTACTCGTCAAATCTTTTGTGTTTCATTTTTATTTTCGTTATTTTTTCTCTCTCTGTTAATTTTCTCCCACTCATTGTACCAATAGTCGGAGTCTGCATATACGGTATAAAAATCCATAGAATGCATTTCTTCTAATAATGTTTTAGTCTTGCTCATTTTTTGCTATAATTAATAATATTAAATACCCTGCTAAATCGAATAACGTGTCTTCTGTTTTATCGTTTAGCCCTTTGTTCTTAATCCTACTTAACTTATCGTCTATCCTCGCACACAGAGAGTCTACTGCATTCTGCTTTGAGAATACATTAAGTGGCTCTAATGCCGAGTTACCATAAGCCTTGTTCTTTTTTAATAGTAAGTCTCGTAACTGATTTGTAATTTCCGTGATCTGATTTTCACTCTTCGGGTTATCCAAAAGTTGTTGCAACTTTTGAATCTCTAATTTAGACGCACCCATTGTTTTTGCGTCTAATAATTGTTCTTTAATTGATTTCTCTTTCATTTAAAACAGTCTTATTTGTGTTTGTGGTTTATAACTTGCATCGTATCTTTTGTTATCTCCTTTTGGGTATTCTAATATATCCATTTTTAATTTTGTTTTCATTTTCTTAACTTCTGTTTTACTACCATTAAAAAATAAATACCTATGTGTTGGCTTTATCAATATTTTATCTACTACCTTACCTTTATTATCAATTCCACGTCTAATATCAAATGTGCTGCCATCTTCAAAAACGTATTTATGTTTTGGTGTACTTACACCTGTATAAATCCAATTTGTAGCTTGATAGATATATCCATTATGCCCTTGATTTTGGTCTGCATAAGAAACTATACAACTCGGTTTAGGTAACATCTTTAAACATTTAGAAACAAAAAAGGAGAGTGTGTTTTTTGGTAAACCATCATTTACAACTAATCTATTTAACTCAAGTGTTAAACATTCATAATCATTAAAAACGCATTTACCATTATTATAATTGTAATTTGGAGGAAACCCAAAAGTACAAACACCATTTAAAACATTATCAATATACAAACCAAAAGCATAAGATATACTACACATTCTTTTAGCATAATGTTTATTTAAAAGCCAATCTTTACACTCGTAATTTTCTATACTTTTAACTTCCATAAGTTTTAATTTTTTCAAAATTAATTTTCATTTTGTTCAAATTTAGTTTAAATTTTCGTTTAAAAAAAGTTTTAGGTGTTTGGGGTGGTTTGGGCTAACCCAAACTATTTCTTATAGTACACTATATACTTTATTCCAATATTTTATTGTTGCTCTTTTCTTATCTCCTCTTGGACCTCCGTTCCATCGCCTTGCTACTTTTTCTGCATACTCGACAAACGTGTAGTCCTCACAACATTCGTATTGCTCGGCTATGATGTTAAACATCTCTATTGATTTCTCTCTGCTATATCTATCCTCTAAAGTATATACCAATGGTATATCATTCCTGCGTAGGATTCGGTTAACCTCACGAACCAATATAGGATGTATTTGTAGGCATCCAACTGCCTTACCTCTATCGCCAATTGCAGAGTCATTGCCCCTGCTCTCAACGTAGATGATTGCTTCTATCAAATCAGCCCACTTTAGGGGTTCGTCTATTGTGTCAGCCTCCAAGCTATCGGTGGCTACAGAGATGATAGTTCTCTCCGTTGTTAATTTAGGATCGGCAGTCCATACTACCGACCCAATCATTAACAATAAAACACTAAACCTACTAATCATCATAACACAAATGTTAGTAGAATTATCATTGCTTGGAACAATACAAGTCCAAGTACAAATAAATTTATTTTCTTTTTGTCGCTCATTTTAATTTATCTATAATTTGTTTTAATTCTTTTACTTCTTTTTTAAGATGTTTTGCAAACCAATCTAAATCAGTTTCTTCAATCCATTTTTCTTTTTTTTCTACCTTTTTTTCGAGTGCAACTATAATTAGACACTCCTCATACGCAGTTAATCTTTCTCTGTTCATTTTATTATATCTTTTGTTTTTACATAAACATACCCTTCGTGGGTAATCTTCTCTGAATCATCCCACCAATCAATGCTTGGTGTGGGTAGGTGTCCACCTTCGATGCACACCCTTAATGTTCCACTATGTAAATAATTTTTAAGTTGGTAATTACTCTCAATTAGATGCTCTGTCTGTCTATCTACATCTACTACATACAAGTCTTCTTTACCCCAAAGACTCTTTGCAATATCTGTTACATCCACAAAGACAAAATCATCTTTAAATACTATTAATCTATTCATAATTTTCTATATAATTTATTACTGCTTGGTAAACCTCATCTATACTACTAAACAAGCTGATGTTTAGAAATTGATGAGGCACACCTTCGTTTACTTGCTCTATCTTTTCTACTACGGGCATCAGCCAATCCCACGAGGTGTGAAATTGCATATCATCGGGATGAAATACATCATAATCGTTTTCATTTTCTGTATTATCTGTATGCATAATACTTTCGCCGACATAATATGCTATTGTTCTATCGTCGACTGCATCTGTATGAGTAGGGAACTCCATAAATTCTGCTATTAGTTTATTATTCTTCATCATATTTTCTTTTTAATTTTGATTCAAGTACCTCAATGTATTTCATAAATGCTTGTATGTAATACACATCATCTGTTTTTAATTCTTCTAATCTGTCGTTAAAGTAGTTGAATCCATCATCTACTTGGTCTATTAATCTATTCTCCATCATTATCATATATTTTGTGATACTCCATAAATTCTGCTTGGTCGGATATAGCATTGAAGGTTTCTTCCATATAACTTTCTGATGTTAACACTTCATCCAAAACACTCATTGCATCTTCTGATGTGCAATCGTAGTTCTGCATCACATCATCAACGTGCCATAAGTTTTGGGTGTACCAACCTCGTAATTCTAACTCTTGCCTCAAGTCTTCGCTTGATATTTCTTTTAAATCTTTCATAATTTTATAATTGTTTTTTTGTTTATTTTTAGTTTTGTTACTCTTGCTAATGGTATCGTTCTGTATGCTGACTTATTGAGATCCCATACTACTGCGTTACCTCTCTCTCTTGGGTTATACTTTAACGTACCACCCTTCAATCCTTTTTTAACCCCATTGCGACATAGCATAACTCTTGTTGAGCCATCTCGCTTAATGAATTTAGCTGAAAAGAAAGTTCCTTTCGTGTTGTCGATTTCGTTTTGTAGCTTGTCTATCCAAGCCGTGTTAATTGTTTTGTTCATTTTGTTTTTAATTTAATTGTTAGTGAATACATTCCTAATTGTTCGTAATTTTAATGTATTAATATTTTAATATTCTTTTTACCTTTACCTTGTGTGCCACTACATAGCCCACACTTGTCACAACTTGACTTGTAACCCATTTCTTTACTCGCAGGACATCCTACGGCATCCTTTGCACTCAAGAAACTATAAACGTGGTTTTCAGTAGCAATAAAGCTACGATATCCAATCTCTGTCGCTTGGTTTGCTTCGTCTTCGTTGTGTGTACTTGCCATAAAATACTTTCCGTACTCTTTTGCAAATGGTTTCTGCCATTGGTGAGTATAACCCGTCCAACTACTCGACAATAAAGACATACTTTTAACTATGTACTTCGGTAATAGCGATGGTTCGCCATACGTTCCAAATCTTATGTATGTATCTTTTGACATATCTAATATTTGTCTATACTTGGTTTCATTTAATGGTGTAAGTAAACTTTTGTCTATACTGCGTAGCATTGATAAGAAACCTACATACTGATTAAATTTGTGCGTGTAACATCCACCATCCCCATTGCCCATACTGAATGGACAATCCAAACAATTGCTTTGGTCAAGTGTAAAAAACTTTTTCATACCAAAACCTTTGCTCGTTGTAGCCAAATTGTATTGGTCTAAACTGAACGTGTACGTTTGCACAATTTTTGTACGCTTGGAGCGTACAATTTTTGCGTTTGATGTGTTTGATTTACTCACAACAAATATATTGTTGTTTTCAATCCATACTACTTTACTCATAATTCTCTTTTTTTACAATTAGTTTTAATTTCTGCATAATAATCTATATTGTTTTCCAAACAATATCTTCTTAAATTTTGACCATAATCACAACTTATACGATTGTGTTCGGTTAATACTGCTTTTGCTTCTTCTTCGTACTGCGTACCATAGCCATACTGAAATGGTAACTTAAATACTTCTTTTTTGTCTATGATTACGTCAGCAGAAAAGTAGCTATTACCATTCCTTTTGTCGAACCATTCTTTTGCTTTGATTTCAATTGATTTCATTTTTTTTTATTAGTGATAAATACTCCAATGTGCTCACAGATAATCCTATAAAGAACACATAAAATAACTCTTGCTCATTGAGGTATAGCATCGCTACACCTTCGATTGTACATAGTGCCATCAGCACCATTAAAATTGATTTTTTCATTTTTGTTATTGTTTTATACCACAAAAGCCCCACATCGTCTAGCAATGTGGGGTAATTTCTTTTGTGCGTTTAGATGTGCATTTCGGTGCAATTCCTTCTTCTTGGATGGCTACTTCGCCTCATACAAGATATTATCTCCTGTATGTCTAACTACGGTTGTTTATAACATCATACGTTCGTGTTCGTATATCTGCCCAATCCACACCGCCTGTTGGTAGGTGTCTCACTCGTAGTGTGTCAAGATGTCAAAGAACAAGGAATATACTTCCTTCCGATTTGGTTTACAAAGATTGCAAATAATATTTTTATTAAACAAAACTTTTTTTAAAAAAACTTGTAAGTGACTGATAATCAGCGAGAATAATTTTTTAGTGTGTCAGATCATACTCAAAATGTACTCAAATTCAGATAATATTATTATCAAAGATTTCAGATAATATTTTTATCAAATACAGGAAACACATTATCACTATCTTTTGTTTAGGCATATCATAGGTGGTGAATGGGTAATGCTCTGTCTTCGTATGTCTATTAAAATATATCAATAGCAGCAAAGGTGTACGTATGTGCATAGCAGAGGTGTACGTATACAT
>Ga0196901_1000028_pt1 | contig 59662 bp, 43 predicted proteins | sample CB_VirMetaG_FD_169099 | JGI IMG/M metagenome (GOLD analysis project Ga0196901, IMG submission 169099) | Freshwater to marine saline gradient viral communities from Chesapeake Bay - CB_1504_1 Viral MetaG (v3) (version 3) | ecosystem: Environmental > Aquatic > Marine > Coastal | place: USA... | reverse complement strand
TGAGCGAGGACTTTTACGATAGATGGCAACACATAATTGACAACATTGATAAAACCAATGTTCCAGTTGAATGTATTGAACGTCTAGTAATTAAACTTTATGGTGATATTGGTCCTAAGCAAAAAACTGTAAATGTTAGAATGCTTAGAGAAAATGGACTAGATCCAGAAGAAATTGAAATTATTATTTCTAGAACTCTCACTGACTTACAGGAAGATATTCGCAAAGTAGATTTCTTTTTGGACCTAGAAGCTGTTGCTGATATTATTCAACCAGAAACCGAACACTTTCTTAAAAATTTATGAAAGCAATTTTTGCAGTTGATGAAACGGGCGGATTGGGCAAAGATGGACACATGCCGTGGCCTAAAATTTCTGCGGATCTAAAACGATTCAAACAACTTACCGAAAACGGTATTGTTGTTATGGGTCGTGGTACATGGGAATCAACGGACATGCCCACACCTTTGCCTAAGCGTCGTAATGTTGTAATTAGCAGCAGAGACGACTTAGATCTGCCCAACGATGTAATTCATATGTATGATACTGCAATGCTGCACGCTACTCCAACTGCATGGGTAATCGGCGGTGCTGGTCTAATTAATTCCGTGTTTGATGATTTAGACTATATCTTTTTAACTCGTGTACCTGGTGATTACGATTGTGATACGCACGTTGATTTAAAAAGAATCGAAGACGAATTTAAAGTTGTACACGAAGAACAGTTTGATGATCATACATTTCAGGTATTAAATAGAAAACAATGAGGGAATATCATGACAGTCTTAGAGAAGTTCTCGATCGCGGCTCAGACCGCACTGACCGCACTGGTGTCGGCACTCGTAGCTTATTTGGTCTTCAAACACGCTATAATATCCGCGGGCACTTTCCTGCTGTAACTACAAAACGTTTGGCGTGGAAGGCCGTTGTTTCAGAACTGCTTTGGTTTATCGAAGGATCAGGTGATGAACGTAGATTAGCGGAAATTCTACACGGCACTCGTGATCCAGAAAAGAAAACTATCTGGACTGCTAATGCACAAGCAGACTATTGGGCACCTAATGCACAGTACGAAGGTGACCTAGGACGTGTATACGGTGTACAGTGGCGCACCTGGCGCAAGTTTAATAACATGTCCTGGGAAGATGATCTACAAGTTGGTCATTATGAAACAGTCGATCAATTACAAAACTTAATCGATGGCATTAAACGAGATCCTTTTGGACGTAGGCATATCTTAACTGCTTGGAATCCGGGCGAGCTTGATCAAATGGCATTGCCGCCGTGTCATGTATTAAGCCAGTTTTATGTCAGTGACGACGGCGAACTTTCTTGCCAATTATATCAACGTTCAGCAGACATGTTCCTTGGAGTTCCGTTTAATATTGCTAGTTATAGTTTGCTTACGTATATGATTGCTCAAGTGTGTGATTTAACACCAGGCACATTTGTACACACAATCGGCGATGCTCACATCTACCTTAATCACGTAGACGCAGTGCGTGAACAACTCGGCAGGGTACCACTGACTCCGCCTGTGCTGCGTCTAGATCCTACTATTGGTGACATTAACAAGTTCACCATGGACGATATCTTTTTAGAAAACTACGAATCCTATTCGCCTATCAAAGCGCCAATGGCAGTATGACGCAAAAATGAAAAATCCTTCTCGCCTAATGTTTGTTGGTTTGAATAGATTTTCTGACTTATTTAAAGTTCTCGATTACGACAAAAACTTGTCCCCTAATTTTGATCATACATATATTTTCTGTGGTCCAGAAGAGTTAACTTTCGATCTTCACAAGGTACTAGAACATTTAGGTCATAACGGAAATAACTTTACTGTTTTAAATGATACTGTATTGTTCAATCACTTTAAACTATATAATTTAAATATCGATTTTTATAAATTTGGCGGCTGGATCACACAGCAGTTTATAAAACTATTAGCACTGGATTATGTTAATGAAGACAGAATGATAATCCAAGATTGCGATACATATGTACTTGATAATTACAATTATACATACTTCAACGATAATAGTCCTGTGTTATTTTATCAGCCAAACCAGAAACATTCTCCAGAATATTACAAGTATCTTAAGGATTTTACTAATTTAGATCCGTTTGATAATCATTGTTATGTGACTGAATTTATGCCAGTTACAACTAAATTGTGGGGCAGTCTTAAAAATAAAATTGAATCTATTCATGGAAAATATTGGCTACTAGCAATGTACGATCAGTTTTCTCAAGATTTTACCGGAGACCAAATTTGGTTTAGTGAATATGAACTACTGGCAAACTGGATGTTACACCAAGATAATAATATTAAAATTATAGAACAATCGATTATAAGGGTAAACGACATCAGAACTCGACATAAGTTTAATTGTGTTGGTTTTTAAAATTAATAACCCAACGATTCCATGACACGCATTAAAATTTTAGAATTTGATGTTGGTGATGTAGATGAAATCGATCTTGTTGCTGGCATGATTGTTCAACATAAACTCAAAAGAACAGACTGTGGTCAATGGGCCATTGACAATATACACGATATACGTTATAGTATTTTGTCTGATGGACCTATTGACAGATATACTATTCGTGTAGAAGCTGACATGGACGACGCCGCTGCAACTTACTTTCAATTACGCTGGGGATAACAATGAAAATAATGGTAGTCGGTGGTGCTGGCTTTATCGGGCACCACGTAGTAAAAGAATTACAAGATCAAGGACACACATGTGTTGTTCTAGATAATTGGACTACCTACGGAATTTTAGATCCCAAGCAGCACATGACGCTCATTGACGAGCGTATTAATTATATGGGACATCCTACTTTATGTCCATGGGATATTGCTAGTTCTGCACATATTAAAACTTCATTTGAGAAACATTGTCCAGAAATAGTTATACATCTAGCAAGTTTTCCACGTGCTAAGATTGTAAATTCGGATCCACTTACAGCCCGTCATACTATGATTGACGGTTTAGAAAACTTATTAACTAATAGTGTTGCAGTAGGTGTTAAACGTTTTGTTTACATTAGCAGCAGCATGGTATACGGCGACTTTGCAGGCGGTGTTACAGAAGATGCTCCGTGCAAACCCGGTAGCATTTATGCTGCATACAAGCACGCAGGCGAATTATTAACCAAACATTTTGCAGCAAAGCACAACATGGAATATTCAATTGTACGTCCAAGTGCTGTGTATGGTCCACGCGATGTGGAAGATCGTGTTGTTAGCAAGTTCTTTATGAATTCATTACAAGACAAGCCACTCAATGTAAACGGCGTAAATGAAAAATTAGACTTTTCGTTTGTAGAAGATGTAGCGCATGGTATTGTGCTTGCTGCTACACATGTACTTGCTGCTGACGAAACATTTAACATCACACGTGGCGAAGAAGATACTATTTTGCGTGCTGCTGAACTTGTGCGCGATATTGTAGGCAAGGGCAATATTAATGTGCGCGAGCGTGATATGAGTATGCCTAGCCGTGGATATCTAAGCACAGACAAAGCATACCGTTTGTTAAACTACGAACCACACACTAACATTGAACAAGGATTCCCACTGTACTATGAGTGGATTCAAAATTCCCTTCTTCGCTCTTGAGCGACAGCATCTTTATCTTAAAGAAGAATTACTAGAAGCAACTGATCGTGTGCTTGCTAGTGGTCAGTGGATGGCTGGCGAAAACACCGAAGAATTTGAACAGTGGCTAGCGCATAAAACTCACAGCCAGTATGCTATCACTACACATTCTGGTACAGTAGCTCTAGAAGCCGTTGCACGGTATTATGAACGTGCTAATTATGTTGCTGTAAAAAAAGCACTAATACCTACACTAACATTTCCTGCTACTGCTAATGCGTTTATTAATTCAGGCTGGGATGTTGAGTTTGTTGATTGTAATCGATACGGTCAAGTAGAATGGAGCAAACACGTCGACGGTGGTACAGAAGGAGTTGCAGTTGGTGTTGGGCTATATGGTGAAGAGATCCGTGACTATCCGCATTTACCATTTATTGAAGACGGTGCGCAACACTGGTTAGCAGATGGTTGCAAGCATCACGGACTAGCAACCACAATCTCGTTTGATCCTACAAAGAATTTACCAAGCACCGGTAATGGTGGTGCTGTTGTGACTAATTCAGAAGTAATGTATGAATGGTTGCGAGGTTATTTTAATCACGGCAAACATCATGTTCCATTTGCTGGTACTAATTCGCGCATGAGTGAACTAGAAGCAGCGCATTTACTGGTGCGTAAAAATTATCTAGAAACTTGGCAAATGAAGCGCAGAGCTATTGCCAAGTATTGGTTAGATAGATTTAAAGACACTCCGGTTCGTGTACTGATTAGCCATCTAGCAAATCACGCACTACAAAAATTTGTTATTGAAATAGATAATCGAGATCATGTAAGAGTTAATCTAGCTACAGATGGCATTGAAACTCGCATTCACTATGCACGGCCGTTGCACGAAATGAAACAATACGAAAAGTATAAAGGTCCGGGATTAATGAGCGTCTCAAGTAGCTTAACCAGGCGTGTACTAAGTTTGCCTTTTTATCCTGATTTATCCGGTGACGAAGTAGAGTTTATAGCTGATCGGGTTCTGTACCATGTACAGAAATAAAATAGTTTCTTAACCACGTCCACTCATAAGACAACTTCAATTTGTCAAACTCTCCGTTAACTGAATCATAATAGTTAACCGCATCAGCAGCGCCGAGCATACTCCATGATCCGTGCTCGCCGTTGCCCACAGTTAACCACTTTTTAAGTCTGTATTCTGTTTCCATCGTTGACGCAGATGCTTTAAGTTTAATCGCTTCGCGGAATGCCGAACGCCATGCAGTCCAAGCATCGTCTGCATAATTAGCAACACCGCTTAGAACAGGAACTACTTCGTGTTCGCTGTCTAGTGTAAAATCTAATCCTTTGCCGGTGTTGTTTAACGTTAGTTGTTTGTGATATGCAATCATTGCCATGTGACCGTATTCTAAATCATTAACAGGATTACGTGCATGGAAAATATAATGTTTATTCTTCTGCATACGATCTGGTTGCCAATTCCAATCAAAGTTCTCATCTACAGTTAACTTAGCAAATACGCAGAATGCCCAGGGTGTTTCACTTAAACGTAACGCTGCTTGATACGCTTCAACACGACCATTGACCCCGTCGCTGCGCACAACTCTATTAGGTTTACCACGCATTATTTCTTGTAGGTGTTTCCAATTTTTTTCGGCAATTTCTTCACCGTTAGAAATAAACACAACATCTAGTGGTTTATCAGTTAGTTTACTACTATATGTTTTGTCAATATATGGATAATCATACAATTCTTTAAAAACATGCGTTTTTGCGTCTCTTGGCACTATAACGGTACTATGTCCTGTAGAAAGTGGTGTAATTGTGCGTGTTTTTTCTCGCCATAAATTAATCGCAGGAATATCATTTAAGTTGGTTCTTTCTGAAAACAACGTGAGAGGCTCAACAAATGTGTGTTCTTTAACAGCATCAACAATGCTGTTGCTATCTGTCTGAACTACAGGAATTGGCCATCTTGGCACATTAATATTATCTACAAAATGCAGAGTATCGTACCATTCTAGTATTTCGGTAGTCTTGATGCGTGTATTAAAACTTGGAACATTAATTAAGAATGTATCTCCAAACTTCTCAGCACCGCTTGCAAACACATGCAACATGGTGCCTTGCCATTGTTCCGGATGCCAACTAAAATCAAAATCGCTATAATCACAAACACTAGAACAAACCCACACAAATTTTCGTTCTTCTTGACTTAGTATGCGTTGCAATGTTCCTTTGTAACTGCTAATAAAGCGAGCACGTTTTTTAACTGTGCAACCTTTATCTTCAAGTTGTTTGATAACAGTTTCTGTTTCTGCATTGCCGTGATCGATCAAGTATACATCTTTTGAAATAGATATGTTTTCTACTTTAATCTGTGAAACATACTTGGTTTCAGTTGCACCCTCTACTTTGTATAATGGCCCGCCTGTTTTTTGCCACTGTGTACCAAACTGATAGTTCATGGGCGGTTCAGAACTGTCTGGATGCCAGGTGTAGTCAAATTCTCCAACGCCTTCTGGAATTATCCAATTAGAATCTACTTCTGTTTTAGTACAGCGTGGCTCACTTACATATTTTATTACTGTTGCACCTGGCATAATATAACGTGGTCCACCAGTCTTTTGCCATTGAGTTCCAAAACAATAAATGAACGGAGGTTCTGTTGGATCAGGATGCCATGAATAATCAAATTCTTCTACGTCTGTTTGATCCCAATTATCAAAACATGATTTGCGTGTAGCAATCATTCCGGCATGGTACTGTGTATCTGTATACCCTGCTTTTGGGCACAAACAAGTACCAGAATCTTTGTTCCATTGACTTGCATACACATGCCGCTGATGTGATTCCCATGGTTTAGGTTCCCAAAGAAAATCAAACTCAGAATAGTCACATAAGTAGTTTATGATCCAGAAGTATCTGGTGCGACTTAATTCTTGTGCTTCTGCGATACTTTTTACTTCACGTTCGTGAGCAAACTGATTGGGTTTTTTGCCTATATAAAATACGTCAAACATTATAAATTATGATTAGAATCGATGAACTATATGATAACACATTTTGGCCTTGGATGCAAGAAAATGTCCCAGGCGTACGATTATTTTATTGCGACCCTCCTGGGCATACTAATATTAACAACTTATTTAATTATGGATATGACGACTGGCAAAAAGAGTACGAATTTCTGTATCTGCATGATCAAGAGCCGGTAGATTTAAATTTATATCAAAATCTTTTTAACCAAGTTGTTTCTTGTAATTCGGATTTATCACCAAATACTCCGTTTGCGGTTACTGATTCTCCAGAACCCTTTCCTTATTGGGATCCATTAATCGACTCGGTTGATATGCTACCTCCATCATGGGGATACAGATACACAAAAGCACAAGGCGGGATTGTTGTTTCTGAAAAAGGTGCATTTGTTGATAAACTAATTGATACCTATGGATGGAGGTGTTATTACTACTTCTGGCACGGCTGGGCAGCACTAGATTGGTATCGCGGATATGATAAGACGTTTTTAATTAAAAGTGCGGCTGACCGTAACCCAACAACAACATTCGTAAGTCCAAATCGTATTATAGGCGGACACCGAGACCATCGGGTATTATTTTTATATGAAATATTCAAGCGTAACTTACAGCATAATTATATTAGTGCTCCTCGTACTTGTCCTGTAGAACATACAGACATTACGCACATTGCGTCCAAATATCAGAATCATATTCCTGATATTACTCGTATATTAGCAACAGAAGAATTACCAATTACATTTGCTAATGAAGATACTCAAAAAATGGCAAGTTGTTGGCTGGACAACTTCGATATTGCGGCGGATAGCATGTTTTATGTTCCAACAGAAACAGTATATTGGGGCAAACGTTTACACTTAACAGAAAAGACATTTAAACCAATTGCATTAGAAATGCCGTTTATTCTTGTAGCCCCTGCACACAGTTTGGAATATTTACGCAGCTATGGATTTAAAACATTCAGTAATTGTATTGATGAAAGTTATGATGATGAAGAGGACGACTTTGCGAGAATAGAAAAAATTGCTAAACTATTAACCGACATAGAAGGTTTATCAACCAAAGAAAAACAACAAATTTATCGGCACTGTATTCCTGCTGCAACATATAATTACAATCATTTCTATTACGGATCGTTCGAACAAACATTATGGCAAGAATTTAAAGTCATGTTAGCACAAATTAAACGTGATTATGTATAAATTCTACGTAGATCGCATTGGCAAAAACGCAGTTGGGTTTTCCAAACCACATCCTAACTGCGCAATGGTCAGCGCAGAACCATATACTCCTGAATGGAGGCAATTTAGTACACGTTGGCCTTACTCTGAACCAGTGATGTTGTTTGAATATATGGATTATTGGGATGTGCCGTATAAGTTAGTTAAACTGGAAGATACAGACAACAGCACTTTTTATCCAATTGCTCTTAGTTTCTTTAGTTTTACTGTTGATTGGTTTTCACTTATGAAGCCAGAAATTCTGAATCGTGTTCAACAGCAAAAACTGCGTGTTCTTTTTTATTACAGTGAAGGCGATAACCCCGAACGCATCAATGATTATATCTCATACTTGTGTGAACGATACAATGTTCCAAGAGAACAAGTATACTTTGTTAGTGCTAACAGTGCTTGCAGAGATATACCATATTTCTTTCATGTAGTAGATGATGAATTATTATATAACTTTCGTAATAGAAAAATTGAACCTATTCAATATCACGAAGGCCATCGTGCTAAAAAATTTACAGCACTTGTTCGTATGCACAAATACTGGCGTGCTAATACTATGGCACGTATTTGGGAACACGGCAGCAATCAGCAAGGATTCTTTGGGTATAGCAGAGAAGTAACAGCCAATGAAACCGAAGACGACAATCCAATTGAAGTAGATCAATTTGGAAACTTACGTGAATTAACCAGATTATTTTTAAAGGAACTTCCTTTTGTTGCCGACGATCAAAGCGTAATTCAGCACAACAATCATACATTATCATACCCTGATCATTTTAGATGTAGTTACCTAAACATTGTATTAGAATCACATATGGATGTGGATCAAAGTTATGGAGCGTTTCTAACAGAAAAAACATTTAAGCCAATTAAAAACGCACAACCATTTATTATATTTGGCGGACCAGCGAGCTTACGTTTGCTTAGAAGACTAGGATATAAAACATTCAAAGGTATAATTGATAATAACTATGACGATATCACTGATACTACAAAACGTTGGGAAACTGCGATTAATTTAACACTAGATCTAATTAACTTAAATAACAAACAGTTACGTGAAGTTTATACTGCTTGTAAGAACGATTTGCTTTACAATCAAAAATTATTTTTGTCAAATAAAAAAGATAGAATTCTAACACTTTTAAGAGATATATATGAATCCAATTAATGCCTATACGTCTTGGGATCCGCTAGAAGAAGTTATTGTAGGCCGATGTTATCCACCTGAATACTTTGAGTTCATCCAAGACGACGCTGTTCGCAATCAGCTACAACGTGTGCTCCGCGAAACCGAGGAAGACCTAGACAATTTACAAAAAGTTTGCGAAACATACGGTGCTATAGTACGGCGTCCAGACATTAAAGTTACACAAGATCAATTTTACAAATGGCAAACACAAAGCGGTGGAGCTCCATTGCCGCCACTAACTCCAAGAGATTGGCAAATCACATTAGGAGATAAGTTATTACGTGTATTGAAAATGGCCGAACTCGATCACGTGTGTAACGAATACGAATCACAAGGCGGAAAAGTTATTAATCCGCATGGCGATCACTACGACGAAAATTGTATTTTAAATGGCGGAAGTGCTAGTTGTATTGTACGTGTAGGCCGTGACGTATTCTTTGACAATTCAGAATTTTTATCTGAAGCACAATCAGGTTGGATCAAGGAAAATGTACTCAATGACCAAGACTATCGTTTCCACGAAGCACGCACCGAAGGGCACGGCGATGCTGTATTTGCTATTCTGAAACCGGGTGTTATTTTAAGCACGTATCACGCCGATGACTTAAATTTAGAATCAGAATTTCCTGGGTGGGACTTCTTACGTTTAAACGACAGTTCTATTATTGCTGCGCAAATGATTGGACGTGTTAAAGAAGAAAACCGGCTAGACGAATCTTGGTATCTGCAAGGCGAACGACCAACCGACCAATTCCGCAACTATGTTAACAATTATCTAACACACTGGTTAGGTTATATTAATGAGACTGTGTTTGATGTTAACTGCTTGGTACTAGACGAACAAAATGTTGTTTTTTCAGCAGAAAACAAGACTGTATTTGATTTCTGCGAAAAACATGGCATTAATCCTATTATATCACCATTGCGTCATCAATATTTTTGGGATGGAGGTATCAGTTGTTGTACGCAAGATATTAGACGTCGCGGTGTGTTAGAAACTTACCTTTAACTACATACAGTAACACCGTATTTCTTTTCAAAACGATCTGCATCCTTTCGATCGTTCACCATCGGTTCTCCGCGAATGTTCAAACTTGTGTTTAATAACATAGGACAACCAGTTAAATGATACCATGCTTCTAACAATTTACGAATACCTGTATTATCCTTAGGTACTGTTTGTACACGACTTGTTCCATCAACGTGAATGATAGCAGGAAATTCGTCAGGTTTAGTACAACGTGCCACAACTTGCATATATGGACTTGTTTCAAATCCATGCGGCATGTCAAAGTATTCATCTACATATTCTTCTAATATCACAGGCGCAAATGGACGGAAACGTTGTCTGCGTTTAATATCATTTACACGATCTTTAATTTCTAGTCCTCTTGGATCTGCCAACAACGAACGTGTCCCTAATGCACGCGGTCCAAACTCGGCACGACCACTAGCAACACCTACAATCTTTGTAGATAACAATTCGTCTAATAATGCTTTAACAGGATATTCTCCAGGAATATTGTGTCCTAAGAAAGCATCTGTCCAGTTTAACTTTTTACCATACGCAAGTGCTGCTGCACCTAGTGAACTACCGGCATCGCCTGGATTTGGCATAATCCAAATATTATCAAAAAAATTACCTAAGTTGCGATTAGCCAAGCAGTTTAGAGCAACTCCGCCCATGTATACTAAATTCTTGCTGATACCTAATTGCCGAGCACGTCCCATAATACCGTAAATCATTTGTTCGGTAATATCTTGTGTGCTTGTAGCAATGTTTTCTAAATCTGCATCTTCGCCTAAGAAGTTGCCTACCCCAATGTGTAGATTGTGCTTGAATTTTGGAGGACACAGTTGTTCAACATATTCATCCATGATACTCTTAGCATAATGTGGTTTGCCATAGGCTACCATGCCCATTAAGATATATTCTTCATCTAATGGACGCAATCCGCAACGTTGTGTCATTGCTGAATAGAATAAACCCACACTGTTTGGATAGCGCATGGTCCACAATCTTTTATATTTTGCACGTCCTTTTTTATCGTATTCTGCGTGCCAGATGCTAACAGTATCTAATTCGCCAATTGCATCGATAACAACTACTGTAGCATCATTGTACGGACTTGTTTGAAATCCTGCTGCTGCGTGGCTTTTGTGATGATTACTATAGGTTAAGTTTTTGTTTAGAAGATGTGGATGTGATGCAAATTCTTTTCGCAGCACGCTTCTAATATTAAAATGCCATTGTGATATGGGTTCGCCCGAACGCAGTTGACGCAGTTTCTTTAGCCAATGGTTCTCATAGTATGCAACAGTATCTATATCACCATACATTTCTGCATCGTCTAAAATACCTGCACACAAGTGTGCATCATGCTTGGCTTTACTGTAGCGTTCACTATGACTAGCAAACAATATGTCGCCTTGTCTATTAATAAGACTTACGCCAGCATCGTGAAACCCTGCACTTATGCCTAGTATGTTACCCATTTCTCACCTTGTTGTTATATATACACGCTTGCTCTAGTACAGTAAACGGTGCGCCCGCTTCGCGTGCTTGTTTAATCATTGCTGTTGTGTCTTTAGGAAAACAGTGTCCGCCCCAACCACGTTCCGTAGTAACGTATGAATGATCGGGATTAATACGTTCATCTCTGCACAAACTATAGCGCACACTTTCAAAGTCTGCACCTATGTTTTCACATAAATCGTATAGTTGATTAAAGAAACTTACTTTAGTTGCTAAAAAACTATTCTCTGCATATTTGACCAGGCTTGCTTCAATGTCTGAGATTAAATGTGCTTCGATATAAGGAAACGCACGTGTCCAGACATCAAGCCAAAAATCTTGATCACCGCCGCCTAGAATTACATAATCTTGTGTGGCAAAATCTCTGTCAGCGGTGTCTGCACGCAAAAACTCTGGACTGTATGTAATTTGATGTTGAGGAAACTGTTTCTTTAATGCAAATACACCATTAACATCTACTGCCGATTTAATCACAACCGGAATGACAGTGTCTACAGTTTCCAACACGTGTGCTACACGTGAATAATCACATGATCCATCTGCTGCACTTGGTGTGTTAACACAAATGATAACGCCTTCTACGTCTGCATAGTCTGCTGCTGTGTCTGGACCTATTTTAGGATCAACAACTATAACGTCCATGTGCTTGCCAAATTTAGCAGCAACAGCATGCCCAACAAATCCGTAACCTGCAACGACGATGCTCATTTATAGATAAATGGATCGCGCTTGCGTAATTCTTTTAGTTTCTTTCTGTAACGGATTTCAAGTTTAATCTTGTTCCATAGTCGTTTAAAAATATTCATTAGTGTTTTCCTATTGCTTGTATTTGTCTTTCAACAAAATCTGGATCGCTCCAGTGATAATCGTATTCAGAATATGCATCTGATGTACGAATACTATAAACATCCAAGTACTTATATAGAGTATCCCAAATGTCTTGATAATTTGCAGTACCAAACGAAGATTCTAGATCTACTTGTCCAATTTGTGGGTGCCCAATAGTCAACGATTTATCTGTTGGATCAAAGCCATTTATAATTAACCAATCTTTAAAATCAGATAATTTCTTTTGCATAAATTCAAAATGACTTGGATCTCTTGCCCATTCTATGTCAAAATCGCCTGCTGCTAATGTTTGACTACGAAGAGTAGTCGATACCAATTCGTCGATTCGCGAATCTCTACCTTCATCATTAAAAACTTCCCAATGGTGTTTACCTACTGCTTTGTTAACTCCAACAAAAACACCCCCTAGTGGCCTTGCAATAGTGTCGATTCCAAATAATTCATAATCGTTTTCATCTAAATCAAACTTCGGAGCATTAATCCAACACATAAGTTGGCTAGGCCGCATCCATTCAGGCATATGATGTTTTTTTCCATAACTTAACGCCCACGATTCAAACTCGTGACATAATAAATTAATTTGTCTGATGTACCATTTTTGTTCTGGTGTTGCATTTATTGCATGTTTCGATGGATTTTGTGTGGTTCCTTCAAGCTCTTCGAAGTATAAATGCAAGTGATTAAAATGATCATGATTAACTACAATACGATCTTGTCCATCAATATTTGATGGCTCAATTGCTAAGGAATTTTCAAGAGTAAAAAAATCGTTAATTGTATAATCAATCGGACTATTATTAATATAGTTAATGATCTTATTAATTTCGTCGATTAACACTTGTCCTGAACGAGCACCGTCTGCAAATCCAAAAAAGCAATAATTTTTTTCTAAATGCAAATTACGATTAAGTATGTCGTTTAGTGCAGCAAGCCATTTACGCGACAAACTATTATCGTATATATCAAAATAAACAGAGTGTAGATCTCCGGTTGCATAGTTACGTAACTGCATTTCAATCTTGTCTAATATTTTCCCACCACTCATATATTTCTGTGTCCTGTGTTAATATTTCCGCCATTGTTGTTGGCTGTTCACGTATTTCTTCTAGTGTTAAAATTCTTGCTTTGCCTTTCTGCATACCTGCTGCATATTCATCTGGCCACTGCTGTTCTAGCGTTGTTCTACTCAAAAGTTGTTCTAAGACATCAATCAATGGTTGTTGGTGTCTGTCAGCATGTGGTCTAAGTTTTTCTAATACAGACGAAACATAACGATCAAGTATGTTTCTAGGCAAAGCAAGAGGACTCATTACAATGTCTGGGCTAAATGCAAAAGTAACCTTTGCAAGTAACTGTGTATTTAATTCCTTGCTCAACCAGAACATATTTTCTACTTCAAACAATCCCGGTAGAGTAAGTGTAAAATCTAAGCGCATTTGACGATCATTTGTTTGTATTCGTTGTCCTTCTTTGTAATTTTGTAAGAATTGATTCCATTTTAGTCCTGTGCGAATATACTCGCCAATTGCGCCTGTGCCGTCAATACTTGCACAAATCTGCCAATCGCGCAAGTGCGCTAAAATATCGGTATATAAGTTTAAACCTTTGTAGTTAACTTGAGATAAGTTTGTGTTGTAACGAGCATATACACGATGCCCTTGTCTTAGTTCAACAATGCGGCGCATAAACTTCCAGTGTTCTTCAAACATTAGAGGTTCACCGCCAACCCAATATACTTCTTCTACACGATTTTCCTCTACTGCATCTGAAAATTCTCGGTCAACAACATTAGTTTGGAATTCTTGTATTTGTGAACGTACTTCTGGAATCATCCAATTGTTCTTAGGATCGGTTTTATTCCACATATTGTGTTTCTTTTCTTCTGATTCCCAAGAGCTAGAAAGCATATCACCGCACATACGACATTTAAAGTTACATAGGTTTGAAAAACGATAGTCCCAACTTACAGGTTTCATTGTTGTATAACCTGTTTCATCTGTTGTTTCCCAGATTTTGTCGTAATGATGGGAAGTTAAATGCCAAAAGTAACTGCGATATACATCTGTGTTTAATAGTTTATGATTACATACTTGGCATTCATCTGGTATTTCTCCATTCATCATCTTAACACGTACCGCACGCATATGCTCAGAGTTCCACCATTCTTCTAGAGTAAGAGGGTTATAATTCCCGGTGCCAGAAGCAGTGTCGATATACTGTGTGAAATTTTGTGCTGGTTCTCTACTCGCACAACACAAACGTCTTTCGCTTTGTGGAGAAAGATATGTATGCGCCCAAGGAGCCATACATAAAAATTCTGGTTTGGTGCTAGGTTTTTTCATTCCACATTGCTATGAAAGGATCTGTAATTTGGTTTATTAGATCGGATATATTTTCAAAACACTGAGATAGTTCTTCAGTTACCGAATCAAACTCAGCAATGTTGATTGGCAGATTAATATTATTAGAAAGTGCAATAGCATGGCACCATCCAAGCCAAGCGACGTCATTATAGTTATTATAACAGCTAATAATATTATTAAATGAATTTTGGTATTTATAGGCCGATGCAACACAGAAATCTAAATGATTTTCAAATTTCTTTCGATCCTTATCATCCGGAACATATGTAAACAAAACCTTAAAAAATCTTTCAGGATCTTTAAAAATTAAATCCCAATTTAAATGAATTTTATCTGGATTTCTATAACGGTTTTGGTAGTATTCGTCGGTTATTTGAAACCTAGCATTATCAGAGCATTCGTATAACTGTTCAGAGAAACTTTTTGAAAGTATATTAACACTGTTAGAAAATTCATTATTGAATAATAATTTTTTACTGATAGCACAATAATGTAAAAAACTATTTTCAGTTGCTAATATTAGATATTGATCTACATTATTAGTTAATTTTTTTTGGATTTCATCTTCAGCATTATAAAAATGATAAGATTTTCCATATCCCAATGGAATGTTATCATAAAAATCATATGCAGTAACGTTAGCATTGAGAATGTCAAAATTATCATTTATAACACTGGCGAGTGTTTTTAATAACCATTGACCGCCAAGTCCAGTTGGATACACTATTGTTAAACAATTATTTTCCACGCAAACACTCTGCTAGTTCTGGCAAATAATCATGCATGGATTGATTGCGGCGCTTGTCCATACGTAAACTATCTTCAATTAGTAATTCTGGATCTGTGTCTCGACTATTCATAAAGAATGCAATATTCTTAAATTCTTTGCGATGTTTTTCTGATACCGTTGCACTTAATAGTCTTTCTGTTGCACGCAATTTTGCTGACTTGGGCAAACTGGTTATGCAGTGTTGAATGGCGTCGTGCAGCATATTCCAATACACAAAATCAAAACCTTGTTCATCAATCCAATTAGCAAGTTCTTCTAGATACATTACATTAAACACATTTACTGTAGAGCATACTTGTAACGAAATATTATTGCTGCGTTCGCGTAATTTTTTAAAGCGTTCTAAATTTTTGTTAAGTGTTTTCCATGATGCACCATAGCGTTGATATTCAAAGCGTTTGCCTAAGTCATCGATGCTAAATGCTACTTCGACATGCTTGAATGGTTTCCAGATAGTATCATCATCTGGGTACAATGTTGTATTAGTGTTATAGTGTATTTCAATGTTTCGAGCATAATCATTATCAATCAAGTATTGCAAGAAATCAAAATGCTCTTGAATCATAAAAGGTTCGCCACCAGTGAATTCAATATATCGAATTCCTGAAGACATATTATGCAACTCGTCCCAGAAGGTTAAACTTTTTCGTGGCCAATTTCCGCTGCGATTTGCTTTATAAGGGAAACTATCCTTACGATCCTTTAATGGAAGTTCTCTTAATTCTTCGCCAGCATAGGTACTAGAACTCCAGGAACCACAAATACGGCACGCAATATTACAAATATTTCCTAATTTTAAATCCAAGAACATTAAATCTTTTGGGTCTGCTGACCATTCTTTATCAGTTACAAACATGTTTGACAATCGTAAAATAGTATTCATGCGTTTGCTAGTTCGATTTGATTTTTCTTCTTCCCAGCAATTATTACATTCAACGGGCTGAATTCCTTTAAGGAACATCGAACGTAGTTGATTCATGTATTCTGATTGTTGTGCTGTTTTTAAACTATCCTTGTTTAGATCAAATTTAATACCATGGTCGTTAACAATCTCGTCCTTAAACATGCAACAGGGACGAATTGTACCAATTGGACTGGCTTCTAAACTAATCCAGGGCAAAACACAAAACTTACTATGTGGTAGATTTAGTTTATCTACTTTATTTTGATCTGTGATTATTTTATCTTTAACCAACATTGGTAATTTAATTAATTCTTTTCCATCGAAATACTGCATCGGTCGCGGATCAAAACTAATACGTTCAGCAACCCAGATTATATCGTCTAAAACATTTTTGTCTGTCGAGACTATTACAACAAAATCATTGCCAATATCAATATCATTTAACGCAAGTTGAATTTCTATTAACTTTTGTCTAGTTTGAGAAGCATTAATTACAAATACAATTCTTTCATTAGGATTATACTTTTCTTTAAAAGAATTTTTACAAAACTCATTGATTTCCGTTACTGTCGTGCTATCAAAAACTACAGTTATATTGAGAACTTCAACTAATTCATCAAGTTGTTTAATCATATTTGTAATGCTTTTAATTCAGGTATATAGTCTAACACATTTTCATTGCGGATGCTATCTAATTGGTGTGTTTTATCCCAAAACTTCTGTAATAGTGCAGCGTTGTCATTGTTTAAAAAGTTAAGAGCAGAACGGTAACCAGTTGAAGCACGAGTTAAATAATCTTGCGGTTCAAGCCATTCTAAATGTCTGCTATATCTTTCTCGTATCGCGTCTTTGTATTCTGGAGTAGCAATATCGATTCTATAGTGTGCCGGATCTTGTAAAATATTAATATTAAAATCTTGTGGGGTAATCCACCCTTTTAAACACCAGTCTCTATGAAAATCTACAATGTGTAATGCGTTAAAAATGCTTAATGTAGCACTAATGTAAAAATCAACATGCGAGCATTCGTGTCTTAGGTCTTGGATGTTTTGTTCAACATCTGACCAACGGGTACCGGAGCGTATGTATTCCGCATAAGCACCCATGCCATCTAAACTTGCGCCTACACTTACATTTGGAAAATGCTTCCACATATCAAACGCACGTTTATCTTTTAGTTTAACTTGTGTAAAGTTTGTATTATAAATTAATCGAACATCAGTACGTCCACGTTTAATAAGTTCTTCAAGTATAGCATAGTGTTCTTCCATTACAAGCGGTTCGCCACCAGCAAAGTAAATTTGTTCAACATAACTAACGTTTGCCAATAGCTGCCGTAATGCATCCGTTTCATCCACACCAGCAAAAGTTAACTGTTTGTTGTGCTTGGCATACTCTGGGCCAGCTAGTGCAATCTGATCTTTATACCATTGAGAACTAAAAATATGTCCACAACTACGACATTTTAGATTGCAAAGATTTGAAAATCTAACATCCCAATATGTTTGTGTAAATCCAATGTATTTGCCATCAGGTTTTGTATTCTTTACACGATTGATATGATGTCCATGATGTTTGTTTGCTGAGTTACGTCCTGAAAAAAATCCAGCCTCTTCTTGTTCGTAACAACGGACACAATAATTATTTTTACGATTCGCAAGCATATCTAACCGCAATTCTTTCATGCGTTCGCTGTTGGCAAGTTCCAGCATAGTTTCTTTTTTAAGATTGCCAACAGGCCCTGCACCCATTTCAGCATGACAGCAAGGCCAAGTTTCGCCCGTAGGATATGTATGCATATGTACCCACGGATAGATACAAAACGTCTCGCTATCGCGTAGTAAGTTGGTTTCTTGTTCTGTCAGATCGCTTGTTGTAATCTTAACAGGTTCCCAACTGTTATAGTCGTAACTCATTAAACTTATCCTCAATCTGCGTTATTAAGTAGTTAGCAATCTTTTTGTGCCCAGCTACGTTTGGATGTGCCCAGTTTGGTTTAATGTACTTTTCAACTTTAAGTTTTTGCTGTTCCCATTGTTCAACTGTTAGGAACTCTCTGTCAGATTCAATTACTGTGTAGTACTCATTGTCAATTACATCTAGTATCTCTAGTGCTACGCAATAGTCATTTGGAATTATCCAATCATTATCTGTGACAGATAGGCAATTCACATTTAACTTTGTTGTGAAGAGATTAAACAAACAGAGATGCACACCAAATTGATTGCAATAGGATTTCAACAAGTCTAGTGCATTTGTATTAGTATAACACTGTTGTTCTGGCGAATCAAAGTACTTGTACCATTGTTTAATTAATAACTTTTCTCGCTCATAGCCGCTAAAATTATCTAGAGCATGCACTAATGCTAAATCTCTAGTCTTGCCATCTTTAATTAAAATACGATCAGGACTTGTCAGACCAACGAAAACATAGTCTCCTGGGTGTAGTTGGTCGCAGACCAACTTGAACTGTTCAACTGTTGACATAATGCTAGACCCATTGTAGGACACATTAATGTGCTCAGCACCAAAATGTTTGCTTACTTGCCAGGCAAATGTATACTCTGTGGTTTTTCCATCTACTTCGTTATACAACTCATCACCTGCTACCCAGCTATCTCCGAACCATAAAAATTTCATCTAAAGTCCTAAACTGTCTGGGTCGATGAGTTTGACCATTTCATATACTTCTTCATCATTCCATGGTGTTCTATCATGTGCGTCTTGACAAGTACGGCACAACACATTAGTATGAAACCCGATGGTATTATTTGATTGCTTGATTTCTGTCAATGGTTTGCCTGTTTGTACTTCATTATATGTTTGAGTTAGTAAGTTGCCAATAATGTGTTTTAAACCAAAGTCCATACAGCACAACGCAACATCGCCATTGGGCAGTAATACACCAGTTCTTAAATCCTTACTCTTAGTGCATTCAATGATAAATTCGTTTTTCCAATCTTTTTTATCAACTATTGGGTTATCTTCTTCTAGCGTACCGGCTCTGGTATGAAAAATCCATGGCACAGCACGTATACCTGCACTAGTAATATCTTCGTGAGGCATGTTATTTTCATCCATTGTCATATACACAGGGTTTATTTCTTGATCAATCAATGTCAGTATTTCAAGGTAATCAACCGACATTTTCAATCCTCGCATGTTTCCTGATGCATCAGGAAGATGTACAAAAAATCTACAGAATGCACGATTAAATTTTTGTTTTAGTTCAATTAATCGTAAAGCAATTTGCTTGTCAACTTTGTATAACGTTGTGTATAAACCAACTGCATATCCTTCAGTTAATGCATATTCAATCATATCTAAACATTTAGGATTTGCAAACGGCTCTGAATATCCCGCAAAATTAATTAGTGTGTCTCTTGGCACTGTGCTGAGTGCGGTCTTGAAATTGTCAAGTGACATATATTTTGCATCTGACTCATAATTGTTCTTCAAAGGTGTTTGAGGACATACTGTACACATGACAGGACAACCAATCATCGTAGTGATTTCTAAAGAGTTAACATTATTTTCACTTAACTCTGGAACGCACAGTGGCTCTTTCATAATGTTTTATACCACGCTCCAATGTGTTCAAATGTATCTACAATGTTCTTCCCGCGGCGTTGGTCATATTGCGCATAAAATTTCTTAAAGTCATTATGCAACGCCGGCATATCAAACGTATCCGAATGCGGAGTTTTAACTACATCTAAATAGTCAATTAATCGTTGTATCTGATTAATTTCCATTTCGTGTAATAATAGATTTTTGTATGCGTTGTTTTCTAGCCAAGTATCTAGTTTATCTGCATAATCCATGCGCAGATCATCCGGTAACACCAGCGAAGATTGAAAACTTGGGAAACGTAATATGTTTAGTGTAAACGTTGGATAATTTTTCCCGTATTGCTTCTTTAAATCTAGAATCCAATCTAGAAATTCAGTTAACGATTCTAAGCATAAGGCATTAACGGTACACATAACATGGAAGCCATCGATTTTGCCTTCTGTAATAACACGATGTACATTACGCTCCCATTGTTTCCAGTTTAATCCATCGCGTATATATTCTGCGTGAGCGCCTATACTTTCCTGTGAAGTATATAACTGAAAATCTTTAATGTTATGGCTTGCTTCGATCAGCTTGTCAATCTTTTCATCTTCAATTCCAAGATTAGAGTTAAGTGCAAACGAAACATTTGACTCATTATTAATATACCATTCAATAAGTCGAATGGTATGCGGGCTCATCATCGGTTCGCCGCCTGTTAAACGTAACTCCTGCAATGTTTTGTGTAAATCTGATTCCCACCATTTGAAGAATGCTTCTACATACGGATTAGTTTCCTTGGGTTTGAATAATTGCGCAGAATCATGTGTATGTGTAAAGTGGTTGCGTCCATCTGATACTAAATCTATATACGGACCGTTCTTTTTTAAATCAGTCACCCAACTTGTACTAAACGCAGGATTACAATACGAACAGGCAAACTGGCAGGTTCTATCAAACGCAATTTCTAGTGTCTTTAAGTCAATATCCTCTTCTGGGTATGCGGCCATTGCTGTCACAACGTCCCATTCATCGTATATAACGGTCTTATATACACGATCAGAAATATTATCGCGTCCAATGTCTTCAATCTTCCAACAATACTCACACCCTCGGGGACGTTCCGAGTTTTGCATCATACGGCGCTCATCTTTTTTCTTAGGTGTGTTGTGTAGTGCTTTATAATTTTCTAACACACTGTCTACACTAACGTGATGCGGGAGTGGGTGATGGCAACTTGTGGTCATACCCGAGCCCAACCAGATAGTAGCATTATACCATTTAGCAGCACAAAAACTTGTGCTAAATTCATCAATCCACTGTTTGATTTCTTGGTCAGTTTCGCGGCCTGGTTTTCGTAGCTTACTTTCCATTAAATAACTCGTTCAATTTTTTATCTTGTTCTTGTGCAAATTTAAAGAACCTTTTTCTATTATACGCTAGATCCGGGAGCATATCAACATACATGTTGGTTAAATCTGCTGTAGTTAGGTATTTAACAGCTTCGATAATAGCTGGGATTATTTGTTCTTCATTGACATCTTCAAGTTCAACAGGAAAGTAATGTGTAAATGTTTTAAATCCGTTGTCTCTTAACCATTGATATATCTGCGGCTGCCCGTTGATAAGAAACGGGCGCATACCTACAATTGGTTTCCATGTCTTTTCAGTGACAAACATAGGATCCCATGGGCGCCATTCTGTTTCAGATATGATGTTCAAAAAGTGCTTGCGCCAGATATCTAACCTTCCAAGACTGCAAACATCAAACGGCACACCACCAAACGCATTATAACCGCTTACAGACTCTGGTGCATATTCTTCTGCTGCATCATTCTCAATTTTTAAAAATACATCTGTGCTAATGCCTTCGCTTGCGTCATAATCAGCATTGTTAAGTCCTAGTGTAACAATACCATCATTAAGTAAATTGTTGTGCTTCAATGACTCAACAATACGAATTCTATGTGGTTTAGGTTTTCTGTTTAAACACATGTATTTGTATTCTATAGTTTCCAAACGCACATCTTTGTCTGTGTAGTTTGGAAAATCCTGATAGCTTGCAATAGCACCTGTGTTAAATGTATATGGTCCAGGGTTAAACGAAGATCCAACATGAAACACACGTTTTACGCCAAGTCGTTGTTCAATCTCGTTACGCTGTTTTTCTGTTATTGTTAGAGGGTCAACAGGGGCTAACCAGAATAAGTTGTCGTATTCTTCTACAATATTGCAAACTTGATTCCATATTCCGTTGTTAAATTGCGGACCTAACCATGTAGTATTAATAATTAAGTTGCGGTTGTTAGGGAAGTTAAGTTCAACTTGACGTTTAACTGCATCAATAATATAGTGTTCTTGCTTGCCCCATGGTTCGGTAATGGCAAAATGTGTTCCAACAAAATCTAGCATTCTAAGTTCCTGTAAACATATTCCCTGTAAAATAATCTGGCAGTGTTTCTGTCGTTAGTTTTATCATTTGTTTGCCAAATATTTACACTCATCCCAAAAAGATTTCATTTCAGGGAAAGTTTCTAAAAAGTTGTAACCGTGTCTGCGATCGTACTCTGAGAAAAAGCGATAAAAGTCTGCCTTGTCTTGTTCTAAATTAACACTGCTACAGTCTCGCATCCATGTAATGTCACGATCTAATCTTTTGATTTCATAATCCTTAAATCCTTTAAAGCGTGAACGTGGAGTTTCAACATGTTCCATCATCCACATCATTAAATCTTCTAGTTTGTCTGCGTACATATCCGGAAGTAATCGCATGCTCTGCCATTTAGGAGTATGTAATACAGGAGTATCAAACCACACACGCTGATATGTATTGCTATATATTTGCCGTAGACCATAAATTCCAGTAAACAGGTGTTCTAGACTGGTTACCGACAGATTATTCATTGTAACAATAAATGTTAGGCTGCTTCTGTATGGTACTTCTGTTAAGAACTCGTTTACACGATCCCATAGTAAGTTAAAATCTAGTCCAGCTCGCATGTATTCTGCTTGCTTACCAAACCCGTCGAGACTAACGTACTGCATAAAGTGTTCTACATTCTCCCCTTCATTACAAATACGCTTAACATAGTCAATATATTTGTCCCATAACTTCTGCTCAACACTCAAGTTACTGGTTACGTTTAAGTGCAAGTCTGGGTTTGGGTGTTCTAATACATAATCAAATACACGAAATGTATTACGATCCATTAGTGGCTCGCCACCGGTCATACGAAAATGTTTTAGATCTTTATACAAGCTCGGCCACCACTTCCAGAATGCATCTACATATGGGTTATATTCTGAATGCGGAATTGGACGTCTATCACCTTGAAAATATGCGGGATCATTATGCGGCTGACTCGTGGAATATGCTCCGTGCTCTTTTGCTTGCCGCATCCACGAACTGCTGAACTGTGGTGAACAATAACTACATTCTAAATTACAAGCGGAGTTAAAGTTTACCTCAACATATGCAGGATTAATATCTACCAATGGATCAGCGACAACTTCATCAAACCGGTCAATAGCCCACGGTTCACCAGATCGATAGTGGCGATCACTAAGTTTGCCATTGTCCTCCATTGCCCAACAATAAAAACATTCTTCTGGACGTTCTCCCTGAATCATTTTCTCACGTTGCTGCTTCTTATAGTCTGTGTTATGCAATTTGCTAGGATTTGCTGAAAGTTCTTCTACGGGAATTTTGTGTAGCGGAGGGTGATAACATGAGTTATTAAAGCCATTGGTTAAGTGTAAACTAACTTGTTTCCATTTAGCCAAACAAAAACTTGGGCTTACCGTATCCAACTTTTGCTGCGCAATTTCTGCGTCTGATAGAAACTTTGATTTAAAGTCTTGATTTACTTCGTCGCCTTTGTTTTGTTTCATAATTTATTGAAAAGATAGCTAGCCCGTTTGTTTAGTGTACTCTACTAATCCAGCAAGATTAGTGTTAATTCTGTCGGATAATATTAAATGATAACGGGACACTGTTCTCATTCGCTTAGATGGTCCTGTTTAATTTCTTTAATTGTGTCTTTGAGTAACTCTGCAATTTCATTTTTAAGTGCAACACGTTTATTATTGAAGTTGCGAATTGCAATAGCTCGTTCTCCAATTTCTGCGAGCGGAAGTTTATCTTCAACACCTGTTTTTAATTGCCATTCTAGATCCCAAATGATATTATGGATGCTAGTCAATGATTCTAACGGTTCGTGTACTAAATCAAGGTCAAACTGATCAACTTGTTGTTTGTAATACACTAGTTCATCTTCATTTGTTTTTGTACGTTGCCATTTAACACATGCAATGGCATAGCGATCGAATAGTTCAATTATCGGAAATGTGATATTCATAAATAGAGATTTTCAATTAATGATGGGTTATCTAAAATATTTTGTATTTTAATGTTACTTAGATTTGGTCTACACGGCTGACAGAATTCAACACGGGTTTTTTCGTATATTTCATAATGCCGGTGGTTTAACCAGGAATCTCTAAAATCACCATTATCCCAATTGCATAATTTAAATTGCGGATTTCCTTTACCTTCACAACAGATATATATGCCACCATCAGCACAAAATACAGGGAAGTGAAACATTTGGTGACACTTCTTATAGTTGCGTTCTAATGTTTTGTTAGTGTTAACCCAATATGGCAGTTTGTGTTTAGCACTTAAACTATCTAGTCGCAGTATAGTTTCTTGCGTAATTGGATGCGCTATGTTATTTACTATAACAGGCCTTATATACAGTTTGCGGCCGCCAATTTTTTTAACTAATGCAAACAAATTATTAAGTGCTTCGTAATTGTCGTTGTAAGGATTCAGTAATGCCTTAAAATCAACGTTAACGCCTACACTAACTAAATTAGTAGCGTTTTCAACTACTTGATTAAATAAACTGGTCTTAGTTAAACTTTGACGTATTGTTTCGTACAAATCTTCAGTGCCTGCATCAATGTCGATACCGATCCACGCAATCTTGCGTAATTTATCAACATTCACTCGATCTAATAATTTATGCAGTTTGCTGCCATTAGTAGTAATGCTTGTTAGAAATCCTAAATCAATGGTATGTTCAATTACATTCTCATATCCAGATAATACAGTTGGCTCCCCACCACCGGGGTATGTAATAGTATGTGTAGTTCCATAACTATTTGGAGTATAAGCACGCCAACTGGCTAATTTGTCTAATAACTCTATGTATTCTTGGTAATTTTTTTGTACGGGTTGTTCCTTGCGAAAATCAGCACTGTTACAATAATAACAATCTTGATTGCAGATATTAGTCAAGTCTATGTCTACCTGAGCCGGCAACATTTTCATCGTATTCTGGTTGCGTAACCAGTGTGCCAATTCAGCGTATTGGTACATAATCTTTGGTCTTAGTAAATTTATAATCTAGGATTGATTTTTGCATGATTGAAAAGTTTGATGCGTCTGCGGTATGTAAAACATCAAATGACCCATTAACGGATATCTTTTTACCGTCGAATTTTTTCAAAATCTTTTTCAGATAAATTTTGCAGAGTATTATAGTTATGTTCTAAAATATCTTTCATGTTATAGAGCATCCAATTTAATTCATCTGTTGGTTCCTGTGATATTACATCAATTACTTTTGTAATTTCTTTAATTGAGTGTTGTGCAGGATCTGCATCATACCCTTCGTCCCAAAAGTCATGAAACGTTTTAAACCCTAACTTGCGAAGATTTTTTAAGTAATCGACGGGTCCTTGCACAATAAATGGTGTTTTTAATAGTATTGGCCTAAATATTTTTTCAGTAATAAAAAATGTATTACCATTAAAAAATGTTTCTGAAACAATTTCAACAAAGAATTGCTGATACTTTGAAATAAATTTATCCTTTTCGAGTTCGTGCAGTTGTGTTGAGAAATCACCCCCCCTGTTTGTATAACGTTCTTTTTGATATTTAAATTTAATATTGTCTATAGTCCTAGGACATGTCGCTAAAAATTTTGCATGATCGGTAATGTTACTGATATTATAATTAGTCATTAATGCCTCTAGCCCAATTTCGTCTTTGTGATAATCATCATCGAGATTAAAATGATATGTTGAAATTGTTTTGTCGTTGTAATACTTATCGAGATATGTGCTGAGAAATAATCGAGGAGCGTTGCTACGCCCCACAAACCTACCAAAATGTTTTAGATTATTGTTTTTAATACACTCATGCGAATAGTTTTTATTAAATTCTCTAGAGAGCAAATGCATTGGTGGGATAATATCAATGTTTATTTTATCATGATATTCTAATTGATTACATGTAGCAATGGTTATATTCGTCAACGAATAATTAGTTTCCATTGCACACGCTTCGATTAATCTATATAGCCCAATATCATCGGCATCCGGTCCTTCCATCCGCAAATCAACAGTAATAGATTCTGATTTGCGCATGGCACAAAGTAAATCTATGGTTACACGATCTTTATCCCATATTACACGATCTCTGGATTCAACAGATATTATCAATTTCTATATCCTCGAATAACATCTATTTCTCGAACAGTTGTGCCCATATTATGCCAGTTGCTTCGATAATGATGTTTAAAGAAAGCACTTGTTTTTATATCCAGTAAATTCATCGGTAACTCAAGACGTGTTTCTAAATCCTTTCCGTATAGTTCAATCATTTTTGCAGGATCTTCATGTTGTGTGTCCGTCCAAATGTCCGACAAATTGTCAAACCATTGTACTGCGCGATAGTCCCAGTCTCCTAGCATAGTCATATATGTGCCTTGGCGTGCACCTAAAATCGCCCACACACCATTTTCAACATCCATGCCAACGTTGTGCCAGATAGTTAAATGATCTAAGTTACGGCTATGTACGCTTTCTTTAAATTCTAGTTCGCTGGGTTTGCGTCCACGATCTAAACACATTTTAACACCTTCTCGAAATCCTGCACGCCATGCTTGGAATGCACTTCCGTTTGGATAGGTTACACTATAACAATCATGCATCGGCCAATAATATGGATCAAAACAAAATTCCACACATGTGTCATCTGAACCATCGCTTGCTTCATGTGTGCGCATATTATAAATGAACTCGCGTGTCCAACAACTTAGTCCGCCATTACCATACATTAGTCCATTGACGTGATTACGAGCTCTCCAACGGAACACGGCCTTATCATACTCCGGTGATTTTATCTCTAGTTGCATATTGAAAAATTCCGGATCTGGCAAGTTGTCGCCGTCAATTAGCACAAAACGTTCTGTTGTGCTTGCATCTGCTGCGGCTTTATGTGCTGCGTCGGATCCTTTGACACCGTCAACTCGAACAGCCCAAGGCACCATATTTTTAATCTTAATCCAGAACTCTTCTTTTTGAGGTTCATCGTAGCTCAAATACACTACATCAAGGTCAGCAATATCAATAATTTCACTCATAGCGTTTTAATTTCCATTTTTGGTCTGAGGTAACAATTGAAACATCGTTGCCCGCAATAACAGGAACAAGTTTTTGATAAACATACTCTGTGGGTTTGACTATTTTACCGCCTATGATACTCACATCATAGCGACCAACGGTGTATGTTTCTTTATCTATTATAATATAATTACCTATTTCTTCGTCAGTTGAATAGAAAAGAGGTTCTCCTAGATCGTTGTAATACAGTCGATATTCTACATCAACTGTTTTGGATGTTTGATCTACATGTTCAAGTGCTTGCCAAAAGTTTGTCATATAATGGCTCCAATTCTTGTGCAAAGTCTTTTTGGTGATAGTGTACGGGATATCGTTGGCTTACGGTATTAATTCTAAACTCGCCATCTACCAATTCCCAAACAAGTTGTTTGCGCCAATCTTCTGCTGCAATGTTGTTAATGTGTTTTTTCATGTGTACTAAACTGGGATACGAGGTATCTGGCAGGGTAATACGTTCAACACCAATATAACTTGCTGCTATAGCATACACCAGATCTGTGTTTGCTGGTTCATCGTGACCGCCGCGCAGACTTCGCTTATACACATCCCAATTTTCAAATATGTGCCGTACACGAAAGAAAAAGTCTTTGGCAGTACGACTTACACGCCAGTAAGTAACGGCGTTATATACATCTGGTAAATGGTTTATGTCAAATATTTTGCGATAGTGTCTTGATGTGGCTGTGTGTTGTAAAAAATTTTTACTACCTTGGGTAACAACAACATCACGATATTCCAGCATAGTCCACCAATGATCAATTGGTGCAGTAACAATCATGTCTGCTTCTAGTTTAATAGTCTGTCTAAACGGACTAGCAGCAAACACCTGCCAATCATCTGCCCATCCACCTACAGTAGGATACGGAAACTGCTTGACATAATCAAACACAGGATCTGCATATTCTGTGTCGGTTAGCAAACATATTTTTACATCAGGGTGCCAATAACGCAGACTTTTTGCCAACACACGTGCGCAAGCAATGTAATCTGTGTCCTTGGTGTTGGCAGCAACAATTAAATATCCACGTTCTGCTTCAATCATACAATGCCTCTAGATGTCGTTTGCCCATTGCATGAAAGTCCATATTTTTCAGTTCTAACCATTTTTTATCATATTCTACACGAAATACATCGTCTGTGCATGTTAGTGTGTGTTCTGGAACAATGCTTTGTAATGCCCAGGGAATATTAAACTGTGCTGCATTAAAGTGTCCATCAGCGATGTTTAGTGCAATACTTAGTGCATAATCGTTACGATATGGACGTTTTTTAAAGTTATATAAATTAGCATAATACTCGTAGTTCGTTTCTACCATTTGCATTGTGTCAAAAACGGCACGTGCAGTGTTTGATTTAGTGAAGTAAACCACGGTAGCCCACCACATCGGAAAACGATATTCACCAAATGTATCAAGTGTTTTGCTCCAGCCCGTGCCTGTCACACTACTTGCATCTCTGTGTGCTAAAAAGTCTTGCTTGCTGCTAAACAAACGTAATAGCTGATCGCTGTTTACTACATAGTCTGCGTCTAACAACACCGTTTGTTCGTACGGCGATAGTTCATATGCACGGCTGCGTCCACTATTAAGCCACTTTACACTTTTATCATAGTCAGCAAACCAGCGTGTGCTTGTGGTTTTTGAATCTGCGTCTGTAATAATTGTAGTGGGCAGATTTAGATATTTTTTGATATTTTCAGCAGAACGCTCTGCGAGTTTGATATAATCAATATCGCCGTTGTTGTGTGCAAATATTACGCAGCCTTGAGTCATTTAATTTCTAATGCTTTACCGATAGTGTCATCTAGATCCTGCATTGTAATCTGCAAGTCTTGTTGTATTTCTAATACACGACGTTTTGGGTTTAAGTTAAAGCTAGTAGTAAACCAAATATTAACACGATCTGCAATATCTACTAGTTTACGAAATAATTTACGTTTCATAATAGTATTTCCTCAAGTGTTTCTAGAAACATGGAATGTGCTTCTGGTGGATTATGATTACTAATGTTATACGGGCCAAATGGCATATCCCACGGTTGCTTTCGATCTTTTGGCCATAATTGATCGCCTAACCAATTCCATCCCATATAAAACATTGGTCCTGGCATGAATATAAATGGTATGCCGCTTTGTTGTAACACATGCAACCCGTCTCGGATCACACATCCGTCAATATTATATTGTAACCCCATGTCATGCAGATCAGTAATATAACGTTGCACGGCCTGTTTGATATCTTCGCCAACATCCACATATTGTGCTTCAACTACATTTGCTAATGTATCGCTTACAATAAATGTATCGTCGTGGTTAAATTCATACTCGCTACTACAGTGATATCCTCGATATTCAATGTGTTTTAACTCTACTGGGGACCTCCAGCCTTCGGGGTTTTGAACAATATTGATTCTATCGCTACTTGTAGCGCCAACGATAATTAAATCTGGGTTTTTTCTAATAGCATAATCAATTTGAAGTCTAATAGCAAAGTTAGTTGCGCCCGGGCGTGCAATGCAATGATATTCATAATTGTTACGTTCGCAAAACTGTTGCAAAAATGTAGGGTGATCTTTGCGCAACGTATCGTCACTCATAAAGCTACATCCTAGACTGTACAGGGTTTTCAAAACAATTCTCTTTCTGTTAGCACTTGAAATTCCATGCCGTGTTCATCACAATATTTCTGAGCCGCTGCCCATTTAGCTTTGTTTATGCGATACTTCATTTGATATCGCGGTTTAATTTCAATTAATTTCTTGCGTGGTTTACCGTACTTGTCGAAGTAATCAACATAAAAATCTGGATAATAGTTATGCCAACAATTATCCATGGGACTCAGATATGGAATATGAAAACTTTCGGAATCCCAAAATTTAATAGCGCCAGATCGATCGCAATAAATCATAAACCTGCGTTCCCACAGACTACGATAAATCGGATCTTTCTTTCCTAAAAATTTACTCTGATTAACTGGAGTAAATTTACCTTTTATGGCTGAGTTCTTGAAATTCATTTAACCATCCATTCATTTGCTCTTGCCAACGCTGCTGTGCCAGCAATTCAAGTTCTAGTGTGTTAATTTGCACAGGATTTCCATATTCGTCGATTAAGACGGAATCTTCATCCGGACATACTGCTATGGTCATTAATAATTCCGGCCCGGCACGCCACATACCACCGTTGTAAGCAAACAACATTTTGGCTTCGTATTTTTCACGCAGAATTTGTCTGGCTTGATTATGATCAAATCTAACTCGTGATTGTTTGATAATATTTTCAGTATCCATAGGGGTATTATACACGATTATATATCAAAAATAAAGCCCCTTGCGGGGCTTTCTGGAGGTATCTAGTTAAAAAAATTAGCTAGTATATGTCCATGTAGTGCTGTTCATTGTGGGTGTTCCCCATGAAGCCGTTGTTAGGTATGTGCTTGATGGAGGGCGCACAACTGTTACCTGCGCTAGTGTGCCATCTACAACGTCAAGTGCATCGCCTGTGCCAGCAGCAGGTGCAATAGTATCTGTAGCTGCATCATAATTGCCCCATACAAAAGTTAAAATAGTGCTAGTAGCATTTAATGCCACACTAAGAGTAACATAGTTTGCTGTGTATGGAGCCGAATCTGCATATTGCGTAAAAATAGTTGTTGCAGCACCGCCTGGAGTTAAATCATAAAAACCAGTTGTGGTTGTTAGTACAGTTGGAGATCCTGATCCACCAATTTTAGTTGTGCCAGTATATGATGTTCCAGCAATAGTTTGTGTTGCTGTACCACCTGTGAATGCAATTGTACCGCACTGTGAAAGTAAGTCTGCCCATTCTAGAGATTTAGCATCACCAGAAGTACCAGTTAAACTAGCACTCAAACGAATCATTCCACCTGCGTTGAAGAAATAACGTGCTGCGTTTGCACTTGCAAATGTTACTGTACGAGTAGTTACTGCACTTACGTCCCAGGTAGTTGTTCCTGATACTGTACCATTGGTGGTAATGTCTGATCCACTCGCAGCAGCATTTCCGCGGTTAGTGGTTAGTGTAGTAATATTTGTGCTTAATGCTGTGTATGCTTCAATTGTATCACCAGTTGTTGGATTAGTAATACTGGTTAATGTAGTGCCTTGGTGGCTTGCAATTGTATTACAACGATTTAGCAAATTTACCCACTGAGTTGCAGTAATAGTTGTTCCTGCACTTACTGTAGACAATGTTGTGCTTTCTCCGTACCCCTTATCAGATGTGCCTGACCCCCATAGTGTGTTTACATTTGCAACGCTGTGATTTACTGCGCTCGCGCCGCCCTGAATAAATGTGTTGTATTCATCATCTAGGATGGTATCGCCTGCTTGATATGCCATTTTAGTTTCCCTTTGTATTAGTTGACCGACCAACGCCACACATGTCTGTTATGGCTGGGTTTGATTGGCTTCTTAAAAATTAATTTTAACGACTGCTTCTACTGTGCCTTCGCCTGCTGTCTCTTTACTATTTAGCGCACGACCAATGATATTGCGTGCTGTTGCTTCACCGTCTTGTGCTGCTCTAGCAAAGCCATTGCCTGCTGAAACTAGGCGGTCGCCTTTGTTTACAGTACCAATAACTTTAACTGGCACACGTCCATTCATAGCAATGGGTGGGTGTGTAGCATTTGTGCCTGCTTTTGCGTTCATTAAGTACGCTGCACGGTCGGAGATAACACCAAAAACGTTTTCTGATAATTCGTCAATGGCTTGTGTTACTTCAGCAATGCCGCCTAGTTCAACAACAGTGCCTGCTTCGTATTCAGCATCAGCTTCGAAGCGTTCTGCCAAGTCAGCATACTCGGCTGATGTAGCCGTTCCTTCAAAACTGTTTGCATAAACATTATTAAATTTGGTTCCGCTTGCGCCCAGGTTAGTGGTACCACCAACACCAGGAAGAATGTCTGATGTGCCGCCATCAAACACAAGCACTTGTGTAGTCGAGCCATTATCGTTTACACGGAAAATAACATCACCATCACTAATAACATTTTCAATAATTACATTACCAGTTCCTAGTGGTGTAGTGAGTCGAAAATCACTGTCAACACCCACTGTTAAACCAGAATCATTTAAGATGCCTAGTGAACCAACAGTTGTATCATTAGCAACAGCACTGAGGTAGTCAGTAGCACTAAATCCATCAAGTTGTGCTGCATTAGTAGCTTTACCAGTAAACACTGCATTGCCGCTATTCACTGTTGTGCTTAATTGAACACCCGGCGCAATACTTGAAAAACCAGTTATTGCAGTTTGCGGTATAAATGTTGAGTCTTTACTAACAGTAGCAACGATATCATTTTCAACATAAAGTTTAACCACAATGTGATCTGTACCGCCTGAATCTTTGACAGTGTCAACAATTGCACCAGATGTCCCAGTTCCTGAAGTAAACGCTGGACCTACCAGAACAAAATTTGATCCATCATAAACTTTCAACTGACTGTTAGTTGAGTCAAACCACAAATCACCTGCAACATTACCAGTTGGTGTGCTTGAACTTGAAGTTGCTGCACCCAGGTTTTTCCATTGCGATCCGCTGTATACTTTAAGTAAGTTGTTGCCTGAATCATACCATAGCTGACCAGTTAACGGAGCAGTTGGTGCTGTGCTGTTTGCACTATTTTCGAGCATCTTAATAAAGTTTTCGCCCAAAAACTCACCGTAACCTGCATAGTTTTTGCCGATAATGGTAATGCTACTTGTTGTATTAATGGTACCGTCTGCAACTGTTGCAAAAATACTACCATTTGTTTTGTTAATTGTATAAGCCATTGCTGCTCAACTCCAAATTCGTTATATAATCTTATTTATACATTTTAAATATATGTATATTTATGTTGTACTTAAATTAGTCAAAGTTTGAATTCTAATTGTATAATCAATTTGTATCTGTCTGTTCAAACTTTTCTGAACTGGGTGAAAAACCACATGTGTGATTAGTTTTAAGTTTTCGGCTGAACCATTCCAGCTTTTTAGTCCCAGTTCATCAAACACAAAGTCACCGTCCAGCGTGGTGCTGTTATCAAACGCTTGCTGACCTGCTGGCTCACCATAATCCAACAAGCAACTCACAAGAATATCAGTGTACACACGCCCCGATGTATGTAGAACTGTCAGGTTATTTCGACTGGTATCAGTATTTGATGAGCTATTATCGTCCACAACCTTGCTAAATGTTTCGTTGTACAAGTTTGCATTTTGTCCGGTACTGTTTGCGGGCAAATAGGTAATCACGCCAGTGGGATCCACACTGGATCCGCCGTTTCCAAAACTCATCTGGTAAATATAGCCTAAATTTTTATTAGCCAAACTCTGTGCTAGTGCTTCACTCATGTTTTCGTAATGAATTGCATTTCTTTTATCAATAAAGACCTCTTTGCTGTTTGGATCAAAGATCTTAATATGGCCTTGAATATTCACCGAGCTTGATTCGTTAGGTTTTGATTCTTTGCTATCCATATTTTTTTGATGATTTTTATTTGTGTCTGTCATTTTCATTATTTATGCATCCTAGATTACTCACCTCTCAAGAAGCGTGCTGGAGTTGTTTGTTGTTTTTGCAATGCAATACCATTGGTTACAGAAGTTTCATCCCAGGAATCGCTATCATATGGCTCAGAATCAAACTCACCAACTTGGATAGTAGTATCAACTTTATACCATATTGAATTATACGGATGATTTAGTACACTACCTCGTGATTGATCTTGTACTGCACTGGAAGCAGCATGTCTTTGAATCGCAGTACCGGCCGTGCCTCTTCTGAGTCCGCTAATGGTGTTGTTGACTGTGTCACGTGTTCTGTAGGTGATTCTCTCGCCGTTGATATTTACCACACCAAAAATACCTGCCGGTAAGTTAGGTTCGCCTAGCTTGCTTGCATCATCAACATACACTGTGTCATGCCAGGGTTCCAGAATTTGTGCAAGTTCAGTTGTGTTGTCAGGTATGATACGGTATACTGCTGCATTCCCACGCATGTCATTGAAAATTCTAAATGATAGTTCATCAGGTACAACACTATCAGTAAATGTGGTAATAGCAACCACATCGATTGCACTGATCGCACCTCCTGATAAAAGAATAGCGGTTCCATCAGTTGATAAAACAAAATCTTCACCCGCAACCAATCTGCGACCATTGAGTGTTACCCAAATTCGGTCAGCGTTTTCAATAGTTCGATATAGTTCAAAAATATTAACGGTTGAGTCAACACCAATAGTAAAGTCAAACGGCACGTTGTCAAAACCAAAAATGTCTAATCCTTCTGAGACTGGAAGTTCAATTACTTTGGGTCCTTGATATACCACGGTGAGCGCATCTTGTTGTCTTATATCTCTGAACGTAGTTACTGCAATAACATCTCCGGAACTCAATACAATACCAGAGCTTACAATTTTTAGTTCATTGTTGATGTTGTTGACTGTATAGTCAGCCGATCCAGTTACATAGACATCCACAGTATCACCAGCATCAGGAGTTACTGACATGATAACATATCGTTCAGAGCTCTCATCATTAAGCGATACTGCATAATCATTGCCCAGTGTTTTCTTTACATTGTTCACATATACAACAACTTCTGAATCAGCAATCAATGTCTGATCGGTTCCTGTGCGGATGCCGTCTGGAAAATAAAACTCAACAGTTGTGCCATCGCCAATGTGTCGGACGCCTTCGCTAGGGCGTAGACGCCGTCCATTGAGTTCAACGATGATATTATCTCTGGCTGAACTTTCAATATTACCAGAAATAATGAAACTGTTGGTGGTCCCATCTGAAACAAATATTTCTGTTTCAGGATAGCTATAACCATAATCAATTAATGTGGAATCCAATTCAAGAATTGGTTCACCAAACAATGTCATCACTATGAAATCATTGCCAGTGTATGATGTGCTGAAAGTAAATTCAGTTTCGCCAACCACTGTTTCAGCATAGTTGTATGCTGTGGTTTCAACGCCATTTACTAGTATCAGTGCTTGATTGATGTCGTTAATATCCACTGGCACAGTTATACGATTTCCAATCTTGTTGCCGATGTAATTTTTTCTAAATATCTGGTGTGCGCCGCCAATTTCATAAACATAAATCTTTACAGTTTGCCCGGACGATGCTCCAGAAGTTATTGTGATTGTTCTGTTTACCCAGTCGATGGTATAATTTCTGGTATTATAAAGTCTGTTACCGGTGGTACCATTGAATACCACTAATTCCACAGGGTGTTCAACAACGCCAGCAAAGCTAAATGTGTTTCCACCATCATAAACATATGTTATGCCTTTAATCTGTGATGCATGTCCATTACCAGTATAATCATGTCCAGGTCTGGTTCTGACTGTCATATCAAGTGTGTCAAATATTGCACCAGGCACCAGTTCTTCTGGAGCATGCGAACTATATTCATCAATAAATGCACCACCGTCCACATTAATGTCTTCTGCACGTGTTCCGATATAGATATCTGTAAACAAACTGCTGTACTCTGCATCTAATATGGCATCACTGTACGTGGGTAGTCCTTCTGGACCATAATCAATATTATCAAATGGTGTAATATCAAAATTTCCAATATCATAGCCAGTGTTATCGCTGAAGCTTGTGCTTTGTACTTGCACACCTGGATAGTCAATTCCGTCGATCAACAATGCTAAATCTAATCCAGGATTGTTTACATCAGCGACATAAAAACCAGTGGTACGATCAACACCACTCAGTGTGGATGCATCTACTAGTTCATAATTTTCTGGGTCAAAGGTTGATTCCTGAATTGAACTGCCATCTGCTAAACTTGCGCGATATACACGGTCGTTGTAACGCACCAGCTGATCCTCGTTGTAAACTGTGTCTGGTGTCCAGTCCACAATCTGGCTCTGATATTCATAACGGTCATATTTGATTGTGGTTTTGATATTTCTGACCAGATCATTTTTCATGTACACGGTAGCACGTGCACCAGTACCATTCCCACCAGTGATTTCTACGATTGGAGTAGTTCTGTATCCATAACCCGGTGTTGTGATTTGAATTTCAGTAATCTGCCCCACAGAGTTAATCAGTGCGACTGCTTGTGCTGGTTGAGTGGCATCACCAATAACGTTAACAGTGGGCGGCACAGTATATCCAGAACCAGCATTGGTTATACTAATTTCATCTACTGTGAGCAGATGATTGTTGTACCAGTCTGACCAAGGTATAGTATTCCACACAGCATCCGTTGATAAGCGATTGCTTGGGTCTGTTTCCAGAACAGCAAAGCCATCATCTAAAATCGGACTTATGTATCTTTCATAAACTGAATCATATGCCGCAGGATTATCAAAATCAGTTGCGCTACCATCATATAAGTCAATACCTTCATATTTCAACAAGAAATCTTTGATCTTAACATGATATGGTTTAGATTCTTCAATATATTTTTGTACAAATGTTTGATTGTCTCTTCTGTAAACATTATACTTTTCAAGATTTCTGACCTTGTGTTCAACATCAATCAAACTGGTCTTAAACAGCCAATCAATGGATCCTTGTTCAGATAAGATGTAATTAAACATCATGACCAAGAGTTGATTTCTTTGTGCAACAGAATTTCCAACAAACAATTCTTCATTAATTGCTTTAATTATTTGTCGAGTTTCTGTAACTGGCTCTTGATCAAAATACTGTGCATCAAAAATCTCAACATCAAATCCATAAAATCCTGTGTTTGTATAATCCCACAATGCATCACTTAACTGTATTGTGCCGTTCTGGGTGCCTACTCTTGTCCAACCAGTTAGACTATTGTAGTTGTAAAGTTCCCAATTACCGGTGCTATTAACATTAACTTTTACTAGTGTGTCGTTGGGCACTGTTAGTGCAAGAAGCTCGCTATAGGTATCGACAATTCTTGATGGTTTAGAAAGAGTGTTATATCCGTCTGCATACCAATCAGCATAATCCCAGTAATTGGGTGTATTGTAATTTTGTACTCTGATTAGCATCAAAGATAGGTCGGGTTGCACCTGGTATATGGTCCATAATCCATTGTTGCTACTATCAGACTCAACCAACAACTTGTATCCAGGACTAACCAATTGTAAGTTTTGATAGCTTAATTCTGAAAGATCAGCAACACGATCATCATACGCTCCTGAAGAACTGGACGGAATAGGATCTTTGCTATTTAAAATATTAAATGCGGTTAACTCAGCGTATGGTTGTTGAGCAAGCAATAGATTTGCATTTGTGATGTAAATTTTTAATGCTGCTAACCGATCAACAAACAGACTTCTTCTGGGTCTAAATTCAACACCATATCTGTCGTCAGGAGATAGATTAATATCTGGCACTTTACTGCCCAGTGTATCTGTACCACAGAAACTGTCTTGAAGTTTTCGATATATGCTATCAGACAAGAAATCTTTTGGTCTCTGTTCTCTGATTAAATCATATTCAACAAACACTTTGTTTTCATTAAAGTTTTGATTGTATTCAATATGCAAAATACTGTTGGACTCGTCCACATATTCATTAACATTATACAGAGCAACAACATTTTTTCTCATCATTGCTGCATATGGAATTCCTGAACTTTGTGGATTTTGGATATAAGATGCAATCGCAGTAGCACTCAGTGTTTTTCCTAGTTTTCTATTCACTGTGGTGTAATCTTTGACCCAGAAATAATAACGAGTAGTAATCGTTCTGGTCTGATCCAATCCACTGATAACTGTGTATTGATCTATATCTTTGACTGTTCCTGCACCTGTATATTGCGCCGGTGGTACCGAGCTTTCAATCCATTCATAAACATCAACACTGCTACCATCTGCTAGTGTACCCCAGTTTTTAGAACTGTAAACTAAATCTTGTTGATTGTAATTTACAAATCTTGCGTTAGTAGTATCCCACCAGATTGTTCCGGTGTGATTGGCTGCCCAATATGTTCCATTGTTATTAACACTGTACGAGGCTGGGTCTACTGCGCCAATGATATCAATGTTTTGTTGTGCTGCGCCCAAGATTTTTCCATTTACTGGATCAATGAAGTCCAAATATGTCTTAACTGCTTGAGTGGTTGCATCGTAAATGTAAACAGCGTCAATTAATCGATAATCAACTTTTGTCGGCTGTTCTTGAATTGGTTGCCACGCAGCAGATCCGGTTGAACTTCCAAAAACTGTCAGTCTACCAATATTGTCTAATGTGGTATCATACCCTGGGCTGGTAACCAAAAGAAGGCCATCAGTAAAATCAACAGCCGTTCCAAATCCATCCAACTCTCGGACATCTGGGCTAAAGATCTGTTGTCCAAACACAAATTTTCCAGGTGTGTTATACGCTGAGCTGGATAACAGATCGAATGTGAACACTGCGCCGCTATCAGGCACGACATCTGATAGTTTAGTAGTATTGCTATCAAAGGTTGTAACAGATGAATCAAACACAGTTGGAATGAATGCGCTGGATTTTTTTGCACCAACAACCAGATTGGTTGCACTGTAATCAACATGAATACTTGAACCAAATTCACTGTATTCTTCTGGTCTGGGACTTACGATTGTCTGCGTTAGTTCATATGGCTGTAAGCCCAGTGTTTCAAACGCAGTTCCCTGACCTGGCATCACTGTCATTTTAGAAAGCAATGGTGATTCGTTGGTGTTGATGATGCTGATTCTGAGTTTGTTATCAACAATCGATGCCTGAACATTTGGAACGACGGCTGAATTAATGTCAGAAACTACTTGATTTAGTGATGTTCCAGTAAATTGTACATCAATGTTATCAATTCTGATGGTTTCACCGGCAGTCACTGACGGATTAGTAACTATACTATCAATATATCCAAATGCTCTGGATCTGTTAACAAATCTAGCAACGCTGCCTGCTTCAGGAAGTAATGTATTGTCTTTTGGTGCGCTCACATACACAGAGCAATCAGATCTGCAAATTCCAAGTGCTGAACCAAAATAAGCACCCTGGTTGGATCTTTCTGCAGTTAGCGTCTGTACTAGCTGGAATTGATTGATATCAATGTCAATCAAATCGCCTGTGTTTAATACTGGGTTTGCATCAATCGTAACACTGTTTGAACCAGTATCGATACTATAATTTGAATCAACATTGTTGATTGAATTAATTTGTTTTACACCGTTGATTCTAACTGCGTTGGGTGCATCGATTGATCTTCTGGTTGTATATCTCGAAGTAGTTTTGTTAGTTACAACAAATCTTTCCACTATGCGTTCATATACATAGGTTTTTCCTGCAAAATTTTGTGTTCCGCCATCAACAGTGTTTGTTGCTTCAGGCGCACCAATTACTATTTGTTGACCATCGCTTGTGGTCTTAATTGATCTTCCGAAATCTTCGTTGGACGATCCAGAAATTTTACCAACATATCTGTAATAATCCTGTGCTCTGATTGATATTGTTGATCCAGAAGATGGAGCAACTGTAAACGTTATTTCTTGAGTAGAGTTGTTAAATGTATAATCGTAATATGGACGCAAAAGAACTCCGCCAATATCTACACTAAATGAATCAATAGATGTGGCTGTGTAAAGTTCAGTTATACTAAATGCAAGAGTCGAGCCATCACCAGTCTTTGTTGTTGTGTTTTTTCTGGTTACACTAATTTCTGTACCCGATGCTGGTGCACCATAAAAAATTAACGTTGTGCCGGACAGATAATAACCAGTACTATTCTGAACAACATTGTTGAACGAAACTGTTAACTGTTCTGCAGCATTAATTTTTAGATCAGCTGACAGGTCGTATTGCGTGGTCTGGCCATCTGCTGTAAACGTGGCTGTTTGGGTTTGGTATACAATCTTTTCATATGCATACACACTCGCAATACCAGGCGCACTTACATATATCCAGTTTTCGTCTTCGCTGATTGCAACGGCTGCACCAAACTCTTGAGATTGGTTGCCTTGATCTGATACTGGAAGTGTTAAATACTGCCAATTTTGGAAAATATCCTGACTTGGATTTCTATATATTACAGTAGCCAAACCTTGCCCACTAATACTCAGGCTGGCACCAGCAACTCCCCAGTTTTTAGAAATTGCAACAGCATTTCCGTAACCTTGTGCTTTGTTTGGATCCAGGGTTAACACACTGTCGAATACATAGGTGTTGGCGTCTTTATTGTAACAATAGACCCCACCGCTGGCATTCTCTCGGTTAGTATATTCAGTGGCACCAATTATAGCACCATATCCATCAAATGCTTGCGCCAAACTTATTCCAAAATTGTAACTATCTGTAGTGCCAGGCGCTGTGGTGCTCTGTACCAATCTAAACGGTACTGTTTTCTCGTATACTTTCCATTTGCCGTTGATGTCAGCATCGACCCAAACTTTGTCGCCCTGAATTAAATTGCTGTTATATTCTGTGTTTGCAATATCACTCGCTTGATCAACTCTGGCCGCGGTTAGTTTGAATACAATTCCGTTGCCTGTTGCAACTGTTGTGCTTCCGGTAAGAGACCCAGATACAGTAACTGATTTTGTGCCTTCAATTGATAGAATTTGATGTGCTCCATTGATTGTATCATTAAAATATTTGACAATTATTAGTTCATCTTTGTGTAGATCAACAGTCAAATCAAATTCCAGTGTCAGTGTTCCATTAAGATTATCGATCACCGACACTAGTTTTGGATTATCTTGACGGACTCGGTAATCGATAGTGGTTGTGGTCAGTTCATCAGGATACACAAAAACTGGTTGTGATCTTAATAAACTACAACGATACACATTCCAGTCATATTTGTTGGATTTAGCAACCCACACATATGCGCCATCGCGAACTTTATCTAACTGTTCTGTTAAAGATGTTAAATCATCAAGATTAAAAATTGAAACATCTATGTCATCACTGTTCACATATCCTGCACTGGGCAATGCGACATCAGTTATAACCTCTGTTAATTCTGGAAAAATATTTGTGGTTGTATTTTTGTTGCTTTGTTTGTAGATGTTGTCGATTTGAATCAGTTGATCTGCGACAGTATCTACACCCAATGTATTAACTTCAATAATGCTAGGATTGGATTCAATTAGCTGACCATCTAACGAAAATTCCACAAATCGCTTGTTATCATTTGCACCATAAGTTGCACGCTTGATGGCCCAGTTTTCATAAATGTTATATTCGGCTAAATCTTTATCAAAAGTCACACCCTGGAATAGTTTAACGCTCGATGGTGTTCCTTTGTGGTTGACAAGATCACTATAGATGTTGATTTGACTTAAATCACCAATGTTAAGACTTTCTAAGTAATCTCTGGGGCGGAATCCAGTAATACCAAATGCAAGCAAATCAACATCACTTTCTAAATTAGCAGTTGCGTTATCATAGTATTTTGTCATTTGATCAGCTTTGCTGCTGATGTTGGGAATCATTCCTTTGTTGATTAGATCGTAATCAATTTTAATCCAGTCATCATATTCAAATGTTTCTGTTGGTTGTAATTTTTCAGATGCCGACCAGTATGAATTCTTATATTTGACAATGTCGCCCTTGTTGTAATTTAAATTAGCATTCCAATCAGACACATTATCCTGGTTGATAATAAATCCTTGTGCATCTAATTGTCCGTTCCATTCAAATGTGGTGAATCCGTCAATTTTGATTCGTTGTTGTCTTAGACCAGTCACTGGCTGATACATCAGATCATTAAAGATGCTAACATTATCCATGATTAGCAGATGCTCGTAGCTGGTGCTTCTCAATCTCAAGTAACTCAACGATTTATCAGCCAACATAACCAGTTTGAATTGGTTGTCTAACCGAACAATTGAAAAATCATCTGATTTTAATGGCTGTCTGTTCTGATCAAGCGGACGTTCATTAATGGCCAGATTGTTTAAATTATCAATTACTGACAACGGACGCTGATGTTTTAATACACTTGCCGAAGGGTTAATGTTGATTAAACTTCCGGTAACCCAGTTCTGATCAGCCCAGTAAACAAACTCTTGTGCCATTTGTGCCCAGGACAGTATAATATTGTTTTCAACATCATCGAAGGTCATGCCGGCTGCTTCTAGGAAAGCACCATAACTCACTAAGAAATCAACAACACTGTTGATACTTGTGAATGTATAGCCGTAAGGAACACGAACCACTCTGGAAGTAAATTTAGTGGGGATTCTTATTCTGGTTGATCCCACTGTAATTGTTTCAAAATCGCCGCTGGTGGAACTTTCTAGTATACGGAAATATGCTTCTGTCTGACTATTACCATACACAGCGTATCCATTATCTGTGCGTTGAATCATTACACTAGAGAACTGAATATCAGCAAATGATTGGTTTTTATAAAGCAACAGATCATAACTTTCGTCAGGTATTAGCAGACTTGTGTTAGAACTGTCTGGGCTGCTCTTGTCTGTGAAGATTTTAAGATATTTTTTATCTGTGAATGCGCCCATGCGATATGCAAGTCTAACATCTAACTCAGATATTTCAGTGTTTAACCCATCGGTATCAGGTACGCCTGTGCTGCGGTTATACTCAGCGATCCAGTCGATATAACTGTGCTTGGGTGTTGTGTCATTATAAACATCAATGGTTTTGACGTCCAATCTGTACCGTCTAGCATAAGCATATTGATCCAGTGTATTACTATATGTGTATAAATCTCTGTCTATACCCAGTGCAAAATATTCGGCTGGTTTTGTTAGGGCGAGCAATTTTTGCACAGCGAATGGCCAAGAGCTTGACCGTCTCCATGCATTTTCTGCTGGGCCAATATCTCCGGCAATCCAGCTTTTCTTAAAATCACTCTGATTATAGTTTGAAACTAAGAACTCAAATGGATTTTTTAGTTGCCCTTCGCTATCCACAGGAATAATAGCTGATAGTCCAGCACGGGCATATCTACTATCATATGTATTGGTGCCTCTGATATACCCAGCTTCCAGATCATCCCATAAAATTTGGTTCCCTGAAGTATATGGTGCTGGACCATATTCTGCTTCCCACCAGTCAGGCATTTCACTGAATCCAAGCATTTCCCAGGGATTAGTGTGTGGACGATCAGTATCATAATAATTTTTATATATTCCCCGCCAGTTTCCTTTGAGTGGAGTATTATCCAGTGTGGATCCAGCGCGGCTATAATTCCAGGTCCATTCATTTGTGGACAAATAGTTCTGAGTCTTATAATCAATTTTATGCCAACCTACCCAGTTCAGTAACTCTGCTGAAAGAATTTCGGTAATTTCTGAATCAGTATAATCTGTGTTTCTGAATTTTCCGGGTAGCACATCGCTCAATACAATCGGAGTGTCTGAATTAACTTTTAAATTATTGTATATTCTTTTTTCAAATTCCAGTAAAACTGAATCGCGTACATCATTAAATCCAATATAGATACTTCCGTCATGTCCCTGAATTACAGTTTGATCCTCGACGTATGTGTTATCAACATATATCTTGGGTTCATATTTTGGATACAAGCCCATTTTGGTTGGAGTTTCAGGAATAAAATTACCCAATGTAGACGAATATTCTCTGACTTTTAAAAGATCTCCGGTCTGTGTTTGTGTTAAAATAGTAATTCTGGGCCCATCAGTTGCCACAGTATAGTCATAGTCTTTAAGCAACAGTGTATCGTTCAGATATACCAGAAGCCCCTGCTGGTTGGCTGAGGTAAAATCATATACGTTGTTTGTGTTAAATGTTCCAGTGGTTATTGCTGTGATTTCATGAATGGTTTCAACATAGTTACCGCCTGCAGGAATCATGTCACTCCAAAAGAATGTGGAATCATTGGATTTACCAGCATTAATTTCAGTCAGTGCAGCATCGAGAATTTCACCATGAGTCATACCATAGGTGTCATTATTATTAACCCAATCCAGAATCAGATATTTGGTTTTTTCATATTGTGTTCCAACATATTGCAATGCACCAAAGAAATCATATTTTTCTTTGCGTAGGAAAAACGCCGCAGGTGTCACTGGGGCTGAATGTTGAACAATGGTATCTCCATATCCAGTGATGTCTCCCAGATCACGCAAATTATTGGCGCCATTGATAATACCATCAAATGCAACGATATTTTCGGCCAAACGATTAAAATGGTTCCTGACCGTTCCCAAAGTAATTGTATTGGCATTTTCATTGAACGGGTTGCTTTCCAGGCTATTGGGAATTTCGTAATATCCAATACCACTAGCCTCGTCACTAATAATTTTAACCTGCACCATTGTGCCTGCGGTTATTGTATTTGGTTTAAATGTGACCGTAGCTGGTGAGTTAACTGTGATTATGTAATTGTCTGGATCAATGAACTGATTATTTGCATATACTTTTATCCCAGGCACTGTGATATCAGTTCTGGGCGCAACGTCCAGTAACAAAGGTTTACCCTGATATTCAAATGTGAATACCTGACGTTGCCAGTTACGATCAACACTGGTTGTCCAACCAATTTTATTTTCGTATTCTGTTCTGGATGAGTACTTTCTCACAAATCCATCACTGACTTGTCTTTGAGTTCGTGTGCTATTATTTGCGTACACAAACGTGTCTGAGTATTGATTGTTTTCAAACACAATATCACCCAGATTGTCAATGTTTAGATATGTTAAAGGAAAACCTAACACAGGATCATTTCTGCCTGATCCTTGCTTATAGGAAAATAATTTACTTCCAGTAAACGTATTACTTGGGTATACTGATGTATCTCCAAAACTATAACCATCACTATCAAAAACATCAAACAATGGAGCCTGATTGGTCTGTGTTTTTTGTTGTGCCTCAATCCATACAGCCCCAGTATATCTGAACATCTTACCCTGTAGTGTGTTGCCGCTCAAACACAACACCGTTTCATCTGTGACGACTTGTGTGTCGTCGGCTGGAACCAGGTTTATGATATTTCCATATTCTGTGCTGAGATCATCAGGATCAACAATTTGCACAGTATAGATTCGATTGCGCACAGACGCATCCTGATCAGCAGCAAAAATTATTCTGGTACCGTTGATTAACTGGTATCCGTCAACAAAATAGCCGGTGCTTCCATTAACGTTTGACAACGCATCTACTTGTGTTAAATCAATTATGTCCACAGGCTGTTTTGCTTGTGTGCCATAATTAAATAATCTTAATCCGGCATTAAATTCAATAATGGGACGTTTGGCTTGTAAATCACTATCAAAATTTGCAACACTGTTGTTGTATTCTGCGGTGGCTAGAATTACATCTCGATGGAACCAACGATTATATCGACTCCAGGCATTTGAGTCTGCTGAGTTTCTTTTGATTGTCAGATAGTCAGGATTTAAAGGAGCATTAAAACTGCCATCAAATCCCAGTGTATCAAATGGTGATAAATCAAACAATTCTGAATCTGTATTAACATACGTTTCTGGTGTGACTAAATCTGCAACCGGAATCAATTCAATGCTGTGACCCACACCTTCAATAATATATTCATTATTTTGATAAAAACTGGGCTCAGTTACACTTGCAAATCTTATTTTTAATCCGTTGGTAAACACTACTCCATTTGGACTGGTATAAGTTTGTCTTCCAAGAATAGCATCAACATTGATAACTGCATCAGATTCTGGATCTACCAGTTGAATGACTCCAAAACGCAGTGGATTCACGCCATCCTGATAGTATAAAATGTTATCAAGGGCAGTGAGTTGAGGAATTTTTTCAAAAAATCCTGATGCGTTTTTATAGTACTGGGTGTTGCTGTATTCGGCGCCGCTGCCAATCTTAAACTTATCATTGACATCAATATCACTAATCTTGATTAGTTTTATAAACGTGCTGCCGTTTAGATCTACATAGGTGATTCTGTATAATCCATAACGCTCATCTTGATCGGTAATATATCTGGTAGGTTCAAATACAATTTCAGGATATGGATCACCCTGATCAAATCTGGATGAATCATATGGGGTGTAATCGACCCAACCCAGGTCTTCGGGATCTCCTTGTTGTGGATTTAAAAACACCAGAGTCTTACCTTCAAGATCAGTAATACCATCAATGTTATCTACCAAAGAAACCAATCTGTTGTGGATGCTATCAAATCTGGCCATGGTGGCCAGATCTATGGTGCCAATGTTATTAAGACCATAATAAAAATTTTGATCAGTTGATTTTGGAACATTAAATGTAACTGTTCCTACATCGTCGCCGTTATTAACTACACCCAGCACATCGCGACTACTCAGATTAGGCGAAAAGTCAAGTGTGCCATCAGTGCCTGGTTCTGATTGAATCCAGAAAGGATTTCCTGGTTGATTAACATTAAATGTGTATGCCCCACCTCTGACCAGGGTGATGGTTGGGTTGTCACCTACCAATCCACTTATACCATAATAATTTTCCTCAGTAGCAGATACATCAAAATCATCAATCAGCGCAGCACTGCCGACATTTACATCAACTGCATCTGGACCAGCAGGAATCCAATAATACTGGCTGTAATTGATAAATTTATCAAAATCAATATTTGGATCCCAGCTATATGTCTGACTAGCAAACAGTCTGTCAGCACGAGATGTGTTTGCTCCTTTGACATCAAGAGCATCCAGCATGCCAACATAGGTCATGGCATCTGTAACATTTCCATCATTGTCTTTGAATACGACAGCTGGTTCGAATTGATAATTTGCACGCTGTAATGATGGTTCTAAAACATACCCATCGTTAAAATTAGTACCAGGACCAAATCTACGACCAACATAACCTTGTGTGCGTTTCAGCTTTGGTTGTTGGATTAACTGATCAAGAGTAGCACCAAGAAATTCTCGATTTACATCGGTTTTAAAAATCTCGGGCAAAAAGTCAACTGATCTGATGCGTGCCATTTATTAAATTACTCCACTGTTACTGGTTAGTCTTAACTGACTAGCTGTCAGTGAATTAACCACCTGAACATCGTTTACTGTTGCTGCACTAACAAAAATTTCATTAGCCGCAGATTTAATTTCATATAAATTACCAAATTCTTTTGATGTATCCTTGGGCAACAGAATTACCGATCCCAAAATTCCACCCAACTGTTCATGAATATATGCTGATAGTTCGGAAAAATAGAATGTTTCACCAAAGTCCCAGTTATCGATATTAAAGTATTGGTTAATTGTTTCGATAACACGACTTTTAATTTCACTAGTACTAACCACGCTATTTTCAAGTTTAACTACCTTGATAGTGGCTTGCAATGCAGTGTTGGCTTTATCACCAAACAATGGTTTAAATTTAACACTATTAAACACCATGTTATCACTTACCATTTTGTAATCATTCAAGGATTCATATGATGTTGTTAATTCATCAATAGAGGGAACAGCTGGTTCAAGAACTGTTCCAGTGGTATCCTGAATATATCGTTGATAGTTAGCATAGTATTCTGAAGTAACCAAATATACATCAATAATGTTGGTTGATCCTGGATTAATTCTTCTGGAATCTGGGCTGTTGTGTCTGTATTGATAAATTAATCCTCCACGTCCAACACGAGCAATATAATCAGTGGTTTGTGTAACGGTTCTGACATTGGCAGCAGTTACTGACAACTCAAAAAACTGTTGTTCAGTGGTGGCATAAAATACTTGACCGTTGCTGTATTCATATTTGGCAAGATTGATTGCATCTTGCGTTGGATATACAGATACTACTGTTCCTTCTGCCAGCGGAACATATCGTTCCAGATTATCAAAATCTACGGTTCTTTGGAAGAATGCTAGTTTTTGTGTTGGGTTAACGTCTGATGCCACAACTAAATCAAAAAAGTCTGGATCATCTGGAACATTATCGTTATCAGTATCGGCCCAGCTGACTTCGACATTAAAGTCGTTTACAAAACCATCAGTTTCTACGGTTTGCCCCACGATGTCCAAAACAATATCACCAGCAAGTGGGGTGTGCTGATCTGGCTGGTTGTTGGTTCTGAGTATTTTGATATAATCATTGATCAGTTTACCAGTCTTTGGATCAAAAATCAGCTGATTTCCATCATAAAAGAATCTTGTTTCCACAACACTTGAGAAGAAATATTTCAGCCCTCTGAAAGTAACAGTATATGATGTTCCATCGCTGGTAAACTTTGCTAACCAACTGGAATCCAATCCTGTGCCAGATGTATCCTGTGCATATGTTTGTGCGTATGCGCCATTTTGATTTAGATTAGACGATGTTATCAGATACCAGGTATTGTTTGAATTATCAAACCCTATACCAAAATTTCTGTACAATTCAATCTGAGCAATCATGGATTGTTCTAAACTCGTTGGTAAGTCTGATGTAAAATCAGGTATCACAACAGATGCAATTGCACCAGTTGGCACAAAATTGTTTAGTGTTACTGCACCTACGCCGTTGCTGTCATTCCCATTGCCAGCATTTGTGCCATCATTTAGTAGCTCTCGTATACTTGCCCAGATATAAGTCTTATCACCAGGTTGGTTTGCAGATCCTGTTTGTAATCTGTTGTTCTTATCAAAATATTGGCCAGTGGGCGGCACAAATTTTATTAAACAGCGAGGTGTTAAGTATTGTTTAACTCCGTCCAGAGCAGCACCGATTGCAATTGGAGAACCGATATTGTTCTTGAAATATCCAGTGGTTTCATTCACAAGACTGGTACTGAATTGCCAGATCAATCCAGCTGATGTTAGACTGAATCGATCAAAATTGTCATAGTAAAACTGAAGCATGCTTCTGGAAGCTAGCTGTGGTTCGACATCGTTTCGAATAACCTTTTCAATGTCATTAACATCCACAAATGTAAATCCAATTGTGTCAGATGTTTGATCTCGATGGATCAACCCATCATCACCAAACGCATTGATACTGGAATATTTTCCAGTTGGATCAATCAAATCCAGATATCTGCTGGCGCCGATGTTTGATCTGTTGACTGCTTTGCTCTTAATGATTGTATTAAACTGGGCATAAGGAAAATTGTTGTAATCTTCACCATTGACCATTCTGTTTTGTGTGTAGAATCTGGCCGGTGCTCTGCGTTTAATATCGAGCAGTGCTTCTCTTGATCGGCTGTTTGAAATATTTTCCTGTAATCCTAGTGTGAAAGTTGCTGTTTCCAATCTGCCTTTGCGACTAACATAAGTTAAACTAACACTTACACTTTGAATTTCGTTGGGATTGATAACATATTCCAAACCATTACTGCTGCGTACATAGCTTCTGAATGTACCAACTGGTACTTCACTAAAAACACCATCACCAAACTTTAGCGTAATCTGATCTGAGTTTCTGGAATCTACACTGAAAAACTTTCTGTTGTTGGCACTGTTTTGATTTTGATTTGTGTAGATGTTGTCTACTTGCGTCCAGGATTCTGTTATGTCACCACTGGACGGATTTATTTTGTATAACCAGATATCATTATTATTAACACCATTGATGTTGATATCAACTGTTCTGTTATCAATTTTTTCAGGTAAGTTAAACTCTCTGGTCTGCAGGGCGCCTTGTTTAAAATAGAAAAAATAACCGGTATTTGAGCTACCAAATCCAAGACCATCATTACGATAAAGAATGTTTAAGTCGCCACCTGGTTGTGGTTGCGGCTCATATATATAAGTTTTGTCTACACTTGAACCGCTAACAACCTCAAACGGCATGCTAACTCCATCCACGGTTGCTGTGAATGGAATAACTGGTAAAAATCCTGGTGCCAGGTTAATTGTGTATTCGCTGGTAGTAATACCTAAGATATCACGTGAGTTTCCTGGTTTACCAACGCTCTGGCTATTCACCATAGTGGCGTTCAAAATTGCTCTGAACTGTTCTTGCCAATCATTGTTGGTTCTGTCGTTCCATTTGACTGTTACATTTGCCAGGTTATTTCGATTAAAGTCTAAGATACTTTCAGTCGTACTAATTGCAGTTACTTTTAAATAACCACGTGCTGCTTGGTTTCTTTTGGGTGTGTAACCAACTAATTTAGCCAAGTTAACAACACTATCACGACGCTCGGCTGTATCTAGAAAGTTTTCACGGCTATTTAAATCTACACGGAATGAAAGACTTTGCCCCATGAATGCCATGAGATCAAGCATTGCCACAAATTCGCTTGATTCAACAAAATCATTAAAGTTTTCTGGATAATACTGACGTAGATAGTCTACAAAAGTTTTTCTCAGTGTTTCAAAATTATAACTTTGAAAATCGGCTTCTCTATAATTTTGATAGATTCGTTTCCAATCTTCAATACCAAAAATGGTTGTTTGCCGTGAAGTTGTTGCCATATTATAAACTCTTGCTATGTAATAGCATTATTTATGGCATTAATAATGTGCGTAGTTTATACAACCTGCACTGTGTTATCGTCTTGATCGAATAGGAAATTAATGGTTTCTGGTGAAACACTCGGATTAATAATTATTACCAATTCAAGATTTACAGTATTATCTATCGAAGACACAACGACATCAACTAATTCTACTCTGGGGTCGTAGGTTGTTATGCGTTGAACTTCGGCAGTTATTTGACGCACTACTTCTGGTGTATTGGCTTCAAATATAAAATTCCAGATTCTGGTACCAACATCAGGTTTACCAGGCAATTCACCTTCTCTGATGGACAAAATGTTCAACAGATCTCTGATTACCAGTTCTCTGTCAGTGACTGTAAACTTTTTATATCGATTAACGGTGCTAAAGCCTTTGAATTTTGCCATTATGCTACTGTTCCTGTATTACTGCCTGTATTACTATTTACTGTATAACAAACCCATTCTCCACCAGCGGCTTCACATTCTGATTGTGTGGGGGCTATCAGAGTTGGATCGCTACAGGAACACACAGTAATGGGCTTGTTAGTGTTAATAATATTACTGTTTACTAAACCACTTAAACTTGGAAGTTGAAATGAAGCCGCATTAACTATGCCGGTATAATTTGGTACTGGTACCTTGGGATTATTAATAAGACCAATCACAGATGAGTCGATTCCAGCACGATTAACTGTTTGTGTAACCGCTGGTGGTGTATAAGTTACCGGACCGCTGCTGCCTCCAAAAAGTCCACCAAGTCCTCCAAGAAGCCCACCAAGTCCGCCAAAAATATTATTCAATGCTCCAGAAACACCACCAATTAAATTCCCAGCAACATCACTAATGGCACTGATACCACCAATACTTCCAGCTAGCTCACTAATACTTCCACCAATTGCACCAGTAAGATCATCAAATGTGGCGGTGAGATCGCCACCAAGTTGTCCTAAACTATCACCAATACCACCGACAACGTCAGATATTGCACCAGTTGCATCATTTAATAACGTGCCGCCACTGGTAAACATTGATGTGAGTTTAGTATCAACGAAATCAACTGAAAATTGTGCTCCCCGGGCGATTGAATCCATGTTCAACGAGTCAACTGCACTTAGTCCTCCACCAAGCACACCGCCAGAATCCCCTAGTCCTAACCAATCTTTGGTTGGTCCGATTCCATAATCGCCTATTACACTTGTGACACTTGCCACAACATCTGGAGATTCAAGCCCGCTAATAATTTTATTTGATTGTAATGTGTTTAATCCTTGCCCCAAAATATCTGACTGCATGGCTGTTTGTGTGCTGCTACTTCCTAATACATCTGATACTGCACCAATGCCATCTTTTCCGGTCCAAACTGTGGGGCTGTTTAACACATCGGACAGTGCACCAGGATCATCCAAGAACCTGTCAACTGTTCCTGGTTTAATGTAACCTGCATCTTCAAGCGCCTGTGGTTTTAAACCATACTTTCCTAATCCAGTAGTTGAGCTAATGGTATTAACCATTTCATCAACAGACAGTGTGTTTGCACTAGCTACAGTTTTTGATTTCTGTGCTAGTACCGTTCCAAGTTGATCGGCACTCACTGACCCAACTGACTCAATAACACGATCTTGATTGGCCAAATCTGTAATGTTTACATCTAAAATAGTCATTATTCTGGTCTAACTCCTATGGAGGAAACTTCGTTTAATTTATTAACTACATTGTCACTTGGTGGAACTTCACCCCCGCCATCATATTGAACATTAGTTGGCACACCTTTGTTGTGGTGTACATACGGTTCATGCGTTGGTGCCCGTGTTACAATGCTATCTAATAATCCTTCCCCACTAGTCCATCCGGAATCCGAGTGTTTGGTATCTGGCAGTTTAGTTCTAGCAGCATATACAGGAGGAGCACTAGGCAGGCTTGGTCCTGTGTTTAGCAATACAAATGCACCATTGACCGCAGTTGGACCAGTTGCACTTAGGCTTGTAGCAGTAGTTCCAGCTAAACCCAATGTTCCATCGCTTTTTACACTGATTGCTTTAGTGCTATACATGTTTACACTCTTTTCTCCCAATAAGCTCACGACACCTTCTGAATTTAAGATAGTTGCTTTTTTACTGTGCAAGTTTAATGCTTGCCCGGCGAATAAGTTTAAATTTTGATCAGCATGTATGTTAACATCACCCTGAGAACGTAAATTAATTGAATTAGCGGCATATACATCAACTGTGCCTTCCTTGCCTAATTCTACCCATGATTGACCATTTGCGTGAATTATGTGTATGCAATTTCCATCATCACTTAATAATATCTGATGTCCTTTGCCAGTTCTGATTCGTACCAGATTATCATTGCCAGTTAGATCCCCATCATCCATAACAAAACTGTGTCCGCTACGTCTGCCGACGACTTTTACATCATCTGGAGTCATTGCACCCGACCGTAGACTTTGCTGAATATTATATTCAGATGCACCGCTCTCGTAGATGGGTCTGCCAGGAGTGTTAATACCAAATGTTGCACTGGGTGATTCTCTATACGCACTGGATCCAATTGGTCCTCGAACAGAATCTTTGATTAGACCTTGCTGGTACATCACAGCCGCAGTGTAACTATGCACTGGTCTGGTTTGAGCAAAACTACGTGAATCTTCACGAATTTCTGTGTTCTGGTTGTTGATCTCTGTAACAGGCAATCGAGCAGCACCAGCATATCTTCTTTGTTCTTCTGGATTGTTAAATTCAAAATTGGAACTAGCGCCTGTTGCTGGTACCATGTGCATCAGATCTGGATCTGGAATTGAACCAACATAATAGCCCTGACTCTGATCACCGGCCACAAAAAAGCATAGTACTTTGACGCCAACATCAGGCACAGTAAACCACATACCATAACTATGGCTATTGCCAACATATTGACCTTGTCCTTGGCTGGTTCCTGATTGTTGTGTGTTTCCAAAGAATGGACTCAGATATCTGACGGTTCTCCAGGAAGTTTGATCACTTTTATCATCCACACCAAACTCTGGAATGTAAACCTGAACACGCCCAATGCGTGCCGGGTCATGATTGTTCATAACTTCACCAATAAATGGGCCAGTTTCGGTAGGAAACCCTCCGCGATCTATGCGATAACTTCCTGGACGACCTCTGCTACTTTGTAAATTTTCTGCCATAGTCTTAGTTATTCTCTGCTATAAATCAAACCTTAATAAATTTGCCAGTCTTTTCATCATAGTAACCTTCTTCATCGGTGGTATCGGTTACTGGATCGTAATTAACACGAATACGCTGATTTAAGAATGGATCATACGCATCATATGAAACCGGTTGACCAGAATCAATTGCTTGGATTTGTGCATCAAGTTCAGCTTGCGTGCGGCCACTAATATTCTTGCCTTTATAATAATACATTTGATCTGTGCCTTCAGCTAACGGGTCTGGAGTTACACCTTCTGGTATTCGCTGAAGCGTTTCCGGTTCTGTCCAACCTGGTCCGCTCTTGGGTATTGTTGGTAATGTAAATGCTGTGTTTGCCTGTTCAACAGGAGTGTCATTATATTTGGGTGGTAACTCTGGCTGAGTTTGAACCGCAGGATTGTCAGATAATACTGGCTGTGTATTGTTTTGCGCATATACTGGTGGCTGTTCAACAACTTCTGCAGATATTTGCTGCGCTGGCTCGGCATCATTATTATAAAAATCAGCAGCAGCCTCTGTGTCGCCATCAAACATATCCAGCACTTCTGCATCGGTGCTCCATTCTGGCATACCATAATCAGCTGGGTCTTGTACTTTGATTGGTGTGCCATCAGCACTGGCTTTGCCTCCACCAAGACTTGCTGAGATGTCACTGGTTGATATGTCAGCATCTTGCGCAGAAGCAACAATGTTTGCTTGACGGCGATCTTCACGTATTTTGTCCTGAGCACCTGTGCGTAATCCTCCTGACACCCGTTCAACATCCGGATTATCCAGATAGGTCATCAATGTGCCTTCTAGTCTCTGCTTAAACTCGCCTTTGGATAGCACAGTTGTGATCGTATTTGCACGGTATACCAGACTTAATGATCCGCCGCTGTAAGGAGTATCAGTTCTAAGTGTGTTTGGCTTATAGTTGATATCCATGAGGCCATCTGGACGGTAATCAGCAGCAGTATTATACTTGATTCCAAACAGTATCTCACTAGCGTCATAATTTATTGATCCATCGGTCATAAACGGCCCCAGCCCAACATCCGACAATGCTACGTCTGGACTATAAAAAATTTCGCTCTGTGCCATCCAGTCAGGGTCACCTAAGATTTCAACTGTTGCATTGGCTTGGTCAGCTGGGCTATACAGTAGGCTGGCAATGTTGGCAGCGATTTCACCACTCTTGCTTCCAGTACCACCCAGCGCACTTTCATTGGAGCGAGGCATATAATAGTTTTTGGTGATGTGAATTGTATTGGCCTGTGGCATTGAATCGGATCCACCAGTTACACCCAGTGCCTGCTGATAATACAAATAATTGTATGACTGCGAAAAATTCAAAATCTCTGTGTTTTGACCAGTAAACCAATAATCATACTGTTTGTGTACACCACGATACAGTGGTGGTCCAGTGTATGGTGTTCTCAATGACGTAACATTGTATCTGCTGATCACATAATGTATTCTGTATGCGTAATCATTGGTTTTGTTATCGTACTTTATGGGTACAATTTTTGTTCTGATTTTGTACCACATAAATGGATTTTTCTTTCCATCGGTGTTAAATTTAACTTCGCCAGTAACTCTGTCCACATAGACATTTGTTTGTGATGAAATATAGGTACTATTTTTAAGCACATACTCAATTGCTTGAATAATGCTGGTGCCGGCTGGTATGGTATAAATTTGACTGGACTTTTGGACCGAATTTTTATTGGTGTCCAGTTGTTTTGCTGGATCATCCTTGGTCGGTGGCATGCCGGTGTTACTTTTGGCTGTGTTGCCAGACGCCAATACCTCAGCATCGGCAATCGACTCATGCTCAAATTCTATTACAAATTCATTGGGATAAGTCTGTTTTTTATCTGGGCCATTGCCTGATATTCTTTTCTGGTGTGCATTCAATGCCTCGGTTAGTCCTTTAAAAATCAATCGTTTGGTAGGATCTACGTTTGCTCCCTGACGTTCCAGAGATTGAGACAATTGTACCGAAGCTGCGCCGCCAGCATCTTGTATTTGACCAGACAAAATATCCTTTACTGTGCCACCAATTAATTCAACATTGAATGGTATGTGTGAATGTGTATCACTAAATGGTAGCACACTTTGTGGTGCTGCTGCTTCACAGGTATATTCTACCAGGTTGTCTGTTAGCTGGAATGTAATTCCCTTAAAAATGAACGGAATGAATTTTTCTGTGACTGCATTTGGATCGCTGGTGGGTTCTCTTTTCTTCAGTGTACTTCCACTGACTGGATTTCCATATTCATCATATCCATAAAAACGCACTACCATCAGGTAATTTTGTGCAGCATAGTTAATGTGTCCAGGTTTGGCACCTTCGCGTTCCATGTACTCAGTAACAGCAGCATGTAATCTTTCTAAGAAACTAAGACCATTGGGTTCTAAAATCTTGAACCTAATCTCAAACATGTTGTGCGCTGCTTGACTGCTTTGCCCACTCACCAGGCCCTTAAGTTCAATATCATCAATATAAAAATCAACATCAAAGTGCTTGCTTCTGACTGCACCAAAATTGCCTATATTTTCTGATGGTTTTGTGCTGGAATTGGCACCACCACTTTGTAGTATTAGTGTCATTCCATTAACACTTTTGGTACCTGAACTTATTAGTTCTGCATAGCGTTGAGCACTCAGTGCGTACATGCTAACAGAATAGGTCATGGTTGAAAACTTTTTAAAAATATTTTCAGTTGGAATAATATTTGGAAAAAATTCTCCGGGTATTGAAACATTGCCATCAGCACTGGTATTGTTTTGTACGACAGAATCTGCCATGGGTTCTGATGGTGTTTGGCCAACAACAAATTCTGGTGATACACCAAATCCTGTACCAGCATCTTCAGCAAAACTTAATTGGGATGCAGGATCAACACCTGCTTGTGTGGGGCTGATTGGTGTTGTTCCTGAAACTGGTATCTGTGTAACAGCATTTTGGCTATCTACTGATACCGGTGAGGTTACTCCAGAATTTTCCAGCAATGGATCTGTGATTACTTCTGCATTGTCCGCATATTCAAGCTGATCTCCACGCACAATTGCACCTGCACTATCGATTGGCGGTGTTGATTCAGCCAAAGACAACTGATCGATATTTGCTGCATAAGATTGTGTTGTTGTGTTACCCACTGTGCCCGGTAAGGCAGTAATATTAGCCCCGGGCTCTAGTTTAATTTCAGTATTTGGTGGTATTACTGCTACGCCGCCTTGTGACACGACGTATCTGCCATTAGCATCTTGCGTAACACCTGAACCCAGTTGCACATTGGTTGCAAGATCTGGTGTAATGTATAAATTCCCATCTGCTGCCAGAGATACCTGAGCCAATGGGCCAGCTTCGACACTGCCAGTGATTGGATTAAATTCAATCGCACGAGTTGGCGCAATAACCGGGGCAGCATCTGGTGCAACATTAACATTTCCCAGTGCTGGATTTGATTCCGTGTTTGCATTTATTGCTGATCCTGGCATACCAATTGTGACTGCGTTATTGCCAACAGCTACAGCTTGTTCTGCTGTTCTGACAGCTGGTGCTTCATTAACTGGTACATTTGCAGTTGCATCCTGTCCAATAATACGAGTATTTGCATCTGTAATTCTACCAGCAACATTCGACACTGCCGGAGCACCTTCAACATTTTGTATTGGTGGCAGAGCAGGCGACTGCGCAGGAGTTGAATAATCAATAACTGGTGCAACAATGGGCGCACTGAGTCCAGTTTGTGCGGGAGGCAATACACCGTATTGTGAATTTGCTGGAGTAGATTTTACTTCTGCGGATGGAGTACGAGATATTCCACCAACTGCGCCTTCTCCTTGCTTCCATGCAAAATATGAATCTGATCCAGTAGCAGGAATAGGTGTTAGACCAGGATTACCAATAAAAATTCTGGGCACAGTTCCTGCATTTCCGGTAGCAGGACTTACCTCAATTGCACTGACTACATTTCCAGCAGAGTCTCTGACCACACTGGTCCACACATCACCATTGCGGTCAACATAATAGTTTGAATCGGCCACGCTAGAACCCCAGCACTTCTCGCAGTGTTTCTAACTGAGGCAAATATATGTTCTTGCCCAGTGCAAAATCGCCCAGGGGATCAACCAGTGTGTTGGGATTACGCTGTGCAAAAACCCACCAGAGTTCGCTGTAACCATATAAGTCGTAGGCCAACAAATCAGGACGCAGATTATATACCTGGTTGATTGTGAATAGCCGATCATCGGCATTCTTGGGTATGCTGCGATTTACCATTAGGTCCAGATAAAATTCGTTGGTACCAGTGTTGTAATACGGGCTAACTGATGTGTATTTTACTTTTGCCATTACCAGAATCCTTTCTTGGTTAAATCGCCATATGCATATTTTCTGAGACTGAATTGATTGCTGATGCGATCTCTGCTGTCCACTGGGTGGAATGTTAATTGTATGCCGATCTTGGTGGGCACATAAGTTTCATCTTGTGAAATTTTAGTGACGCCTTCGAATGCCAGATCAAAATCAGGTATTGTGGGTGGTGCTCCTGATTCAAGTTTACTGGTTATTAAACGTGTAATTTTGCTACTCCAGGATTGATAACCCATGGCTGTGTCTGTTCTGCCCACAAAATCGTTTGTATTAGGTCCAGCATAAGCACGCACATAATCTACATTATCCGGAATAGTATAGTTAAATGTACTTAACACACATGGATGTTCAGCAAATTGAAAATCACCAAAACCATTCATGTATAACAATGGTGGTGGGACACCCCTGCGCTGGTCTTGACCATAAAACATTTTGGTGGCAGATTTAAAAAAATGAATAACTGCTAACAAATAGTTAGCTTCGTCGGTGTCCTGTGCGGTAAATGTTCCATTGACAACAATGTCACCAATTTGACTGCCTTGATAAAAGAATCCACGGTAGTTACTGTGTGTTAGAGCATAACTTGCATAGTTTGCTATGTGTGGGACGGTAATGCTAGGAGTATATGGAAAAATTACCCCATCTGTTTTTTTAAGTGGTGCCAGCACATGTGCATTGTGCATGAGGGGATCATTATACAAATAGTCACTGAATGGACTTAATCTGATTTTAAATCTCCAGTCTTTCTTATCGTAGTTTCGGTTGTTTGATAATCTTGCTTCACGAATACTGATAGGTGGTTCAGGAGTTTCATCAAACGATAGTTCAAACTCATCAAACAATTGTTCTGCTTCAACATCTGCAAATTCGTCAGCAACCGGAGTTGGTTCACCCAGATAGTTGGAAGTTCCTCCAATGGGAACACACACCCCATCAGTGTCATCATACTCTTCCTGACCAATAATACACCCAAAGTCATCATATTGTGGTTCTTGAGTTACGGTCGTATTACCATCATTCCAGTTTTCTGGCAGATCTTCTCTGGGAACCCATTCTCCTAGATCATCGTTGTAAACAAATGCATTTTGGTCGCGTGCTTCCCAATCTTCCGGGCGATCTGTTCTTGGAACGTATTCGCCCAAACTGTCATCATACCATTGATTCGGATCATCGGCTGGATTTTCATAATAATCATATTCGCCTTCAACACCTGCTTCATATGCATCTCTATCAGCTAGCTGTTGGTTGATGCTTGCTTGTGT
>Ga0196901_1000026_pt1 | contig 61280 bp, 98 predicted proteins | sample CB_VirMetaG_FD_169099 | JGI IMG/M metagenome (GOLD analysis project Ga0196901, IMG submission 169099) | Freshwater to marine saline gradient viral communities from Chesapeake Bay - CB_1504_1 Viral MetaG (v3) (version 3) | ecosystem: Environmental > Aquatic > Marine > Coastal | place: USA... | reverse complement strand
ACAACTGTTATCTTTAATGCAATCAATGTAATACCTCAAAAGTCAGATATTTATATTTCAGCATTAGCAAGTTCTACCTCTTCTGCTTCTGCTTCATTTGATTTATTATTAGTACAGGATGGATATTAATGGCAAATTTTTATAAAAACGCATTCTATGATCCAACTACTACTTCAGTAGTATCGGTATATTCTTGTCCTGCTGATTCAAGAGCTATTATTCAAAACATACAAGTTACAAACGAATCAGGATCCAAAATACATAAAACTTCTATTACTGATAATTCAGCTACAGCTACTTATCAAATTGCTTACGCTTCTATATCAGGACCGACTATATGCAATGTTGCTAAAGGACCTATTATATTAGAAGAGAGTGATATTTTAAAAATGGAATGTAATACAACAACAGGAATATCAGCAGTTATTTCTATATTAGAGATAAATAGATCAGACGAGAATGGCTAAGAAGAAATCACAGATAGGTTCAATAGAATTTTTTAAAAGAACTAAAAAGAAAAGACCAGGCAGACTTAGAAAGAAGTACGGCCCTAAAACTACAAGACCTAAGAAGTATCGTGGACAAGGAAGATAAAATAAGGTATAAATACATATGTCACAAAAGACTATAATAATTAATGGAGAAGAAGTTCCTGTAATCCCTGCAAAAGCAGAGGAAGAAGTAAAGAACAAAAGAACTGGAAAAGTCTATGCTAGCAAAGTTGATTTTGATACTGATGTTGCTGACCCCAACACTGACACTAGCGTGGATGATTTACAAATTAACCAGAAAATAACAGTTGCATCTATGACAGTTTTTGGTAAAACCAAAAAATAATGCAACCCGCAGGTGGTACAGAAATACAATTAGCTTATTTAAAAAAATACGTCAATCAAGGTGCGATTGATGCTGTTCAAATAACTACATCTGTTCCTGAAAAAATTCCTTTAGATCCTTTAAAAGCAAATATACTTTGGCAAAAAAATTCTTGGGATCAACCTAATTTATACCCTTGGTTTAAGAATAAAGATAATCATTCTAAATATGACTGGTATGTATTTAATAGTCATTGGAATTATCATAACTTTAGAAAACAATTTAATGTACCTGAAGATAAATGTACTGTAATTAAAAATGCTATTGATTATACAGAACTACAATTAAAAACAGATTTCACCCCTAAAGATAAAATAAAAATGTGTTACATATCTACTCCTTGGAGAGGATTAGAAATAGCTCTTGCAGCTATGGAAGGTATTAAAGACCCTAATGTAACATTAGATGTTTATTCAAGTACAGAAATATATGGCAAAAAGTTTAAAGATTCTAATGATAGTAAGTATTTACCTTTATATGAAAAAGCTAAATCATTACCTAATGTAAACTATATGGGTTACTGTGATCACACAACCTTAATGTCTAAATTAAAAGATTATGATGTTAATTGTTTCCCTAGTATCTGGGAAGAAACATTTTGTATATCGGCTATGGAATCACTAGCAGCGGGTCAAATTTTAATAACCACGGATCTCGGCGCTCTGCCAGAAACTTGTTGTGAGTTTCCTGTTTATATACCTTATACAAATAATAAACCTAAACTAGCTATTCAATTAGCTGAATGTATTTTACAAGTTAAAAATATGTTTAAGCATGATTTAAAAGATGGCTTACAGTTTCAACAAGAATACTATAAAAGATTTTATGATTGGAAATATATTGGTCAACATTGGGAAAACTTTTTAAGAGGAGTAATTAATGTCAAACGAAATCAAGGGTAAACATTTAATGGTTTGCACTCCTGTGCATTCTGATGTTTCAATTCATTTTATGAAAGCTTGTTTAGATTTACAAAAAGAAGCTATATTAAATAAAACAAAAATTACATTTCATTTGATGAAAAGCAGTTTAGTAACACAAGGTAGAAACTTATTAACATCAGCTTTTTTAAATTCAGATGCAGATCAAATGTTATTTATAGATTCTGATATTGAGTTTACTACTAGATCAGTTTATCGATTATTTAAATCACCGCACGAAATAAGTTTAATACCTTATCCTATGAAAAGTGTATCTGATCCTAAATTTAGAAAAGATTTTGAAAAAAGACCTGATGATGATGTTGGTACTATGGGTCATATTTTTCCAATAGAGTTACCTGATATTAATAATATAAGTCCTAAAGATGGTTTCATAGAAGTACAAAAAGGACCTACAGGTATGATGATGATTAAAAGATCTGCTTTTGAAAAATTAATAGAACATTACAAAGAACTAACTATTGTTCAAAAAACTATGATGAATGGTAAGTTAGTAGATCGACCACATTATTATAACTTTTTTGATACTTATTGGAGTCCAAGTCAAAAAACTTATATGGGTGAAGATTTTTACTTCTGTAAGTTATGGACATCTATTGGTGGTAAAATATATGCCTTAGTAGATGAAGAAATAAGCCATATTGGAGAACATCACTATAAAGGTAAAGTGATGGATGAATTTATTAAAATTGGCTGATATTGATGAATAGCCTTATATAAGTTAAAATACCATAATAACTAGTTAAAAATTATTATGGATCCATTTACAATAGCACTCGCAACTTTTGGTATACAGAAGTTAAGAGGTAAATCAACAAATAGAGCATTAAGAGACGCTGCACTTGCAGGCGGAATAGGCCAATTTGCAGGTATGGCAGGTGTTGGTCCTTTTCAAGCATTTGGTTCAACATCAATACCTGGTATGACAGGTTCATTTGTAGGAGGCCCTGCAGCAGGAGCTATGGGACCTGTACCTTCAGTTGGACAACAAGTTGCAATGGCACCACAAAATACAATGAGTGGTATTAAAAATTTAATTGGAACTAAAAGTAACGAAACAGCAATGAAAGCTGCAATTGAAAAAGGTATGGACCCTACAGTTGCCGCTGAAAAATTTGGTGGATCAGGATTCCTAGGTCTTTCTCCTGGAGCACAATTGGGTTTTGGTTTAGGAGCAACAACTTTATTAGCAGGAGATGAAGATAAACCTGAAATGCCACCAGGTACAAGACCTGAAGATTATAAAGCAGCACAAGAAAAAGCAGATAAACAATTAGAAGGAATTTTAGAAAGTTACGATTATGGAACTACAAATACACCTGATGATATTTATAATTATACTACTAGAGCTAATTCAATGTATGCCTTTAGTAAAGGTGGAATAGCAGAAATAAGAAAATTTAATCAAGGTGGTATTAATTATTTACCATCAAAATTTGACCACGATGAAAAAGATTACAATAACTACGTAAGAGCAGAAGGATACGTAGAAGATGGCACAGGTAATGGAGATAAAGATACAGATACAATCTTAGCTCAATTAGCTGATGGAGAATTTGTTTCAAGAGCGGATGCAATCTTAGGAGCAGGTATCCTAGAAGGAGCTAACCCAGCTAGTATGAAAGATATGAGAAAAAAGGGTGCAGCATTTTTCTATGGACAACAAGCTAAATTTAAACGAATATTTGATTTATTAGATGCAGCCAGAAAAGAAACAAATTAAAAAAGAGGTTGGTGTATTATACATTGAACCTAAAAAGGTTGATGAGTATTGGGTATTAGTAGACTTTATGCTCAGAGAAGGTCTTAGATATGATGGGGATCCTATGAGTATCGAAGATCTTAAAGAAGGAATTAAAAGAGGAGCCTTTCAGTTATTTGTAATGTTTGGCTCTGATGATGGTTTGAAGTCTAAAGTCTTTGGTGTTTTTGTTACAAGGATTGTAGAACTTCCTAACTTTAAACAATGTGAAGTCATATTGTTAAAAGGAGAAAAAAGAGAACTATGGCAAGACGAAGCTGCAGAGATGATAGAACATCTAGCTATTCAAAACGATTGCAAACGAGTAGCTGTGCATGCAAGACCGGGTTGGCAAAAGTTTTTAGAAGGTAAAGAATGGAAAGTAAAAAGATATTTATATACAAAGGAGTTAAAATAATATGAGTTTCATCTTCGGAGGCGGAGGTGGTGGCGGCGGCGGAGGCGGCTCATCATCAGGTACTCAAGTATCGATAGCTAGAGAAGCACCAGAAGTCGAAAGCCGTAAGCTCGCCTTATATGATCAAGCTGCTACATTAGCAAAAACACCTGTAGGTATTCCTGCATTCCAAGTTGCAGCGCCAAGTGCTTTACAACAAACAGGTTTTACACAAGCAGGTCAAACAGGCATAGGAGCACCAACTACTACTGCAGGTATTGGATCAATATTACAATCTTTACAAACTGCACAAGCAGGTCCAAATATAAATCAATTTTTAAATCCTTATCAACAATATGTTACTGATGAAATTGCAAGACAAGGTCAAATGGCACAGAATCAATTAAGTGCTCAAGCTATTGGAGCAGGTGCATTTGGTGGTGCAAGAGAAGGAATACAAAGAGCAGAATTACAAAGAGCGACTCAAGCTAACATTGGTCAGTCTTTAGCTACAGGATTTGGTCAAGCAGTAGGTGCTGCTCAACAACAACAAGCAATGCAAACACAAGCAGGAATGCAAGGAGGTCAGTTACTTGGAGCGTTAGGCGGACAACAACAAGCAATGCAACAAGCTGACATAGCAAGCTTATTACAAGCTGGAGGAATTCAACAACAGTTAGGTCAACAAGCTTTAGAAGCTTCTAGAGCAACAGAGATGGCTAGAGCATATGAACCTTATCAAAGATTAGAGTTCTTAAAAGGTATTATGACTAATTTACCAACATCACAGTCTGCAGTAACAGCGACCACGGCACCAGGATCTAATCCTTTAGCACAAGCTGTTGGAACAGGAATTGGAGCATACGCGGCCTATAACTTGGGTCAAAGGAGGGTTTAATGCCTTTACCATTCGCAGCAGCAGGTATGGGTTTAATGAACCTTCTTAGAGCTGGAAGATTAGCTCAAGGAGCAAGAACTGCATATCAAGGAACAAAAGCATTCGGAGCAAGAACATTAGGAACAACCGGAGCAGGTTTATCACAAGGATCTTCAGGCACAGGCTTGATAGGCTTAATGGCAAGAGGTGCTAAAAGATTTCCAGGAACTACAGGTGCAACCGAAGCAGGCACAGGTTTATTACTTGGTGGTGAAGGTGTAGGGGACATTATGGAAGGATATCAAGAAGGAGATATTCCACAAGTACTTACAGGAATTGGAGCTTTAGCATTAGGAACACCCTTAGCATCAAGAGGTTTAAGATTAGCAGGTTCACAAAGAACTTTAAGAAAAAAATTCCCACAAACTGCTGAAGCAATGCAGAAAACAGGTGCAGAGTTTTCTAGAAGATTACCAAAAGGAACAACAGCAGTTGGTTTTGGTGGATTAGGTACAGGTTTAGCAGGAGATTATTTAGGTTTAGGTGTAGAACCAACTGTTTTAGGAGAACCTTTATCTGTTGATGAAGTTGTAAAAGCTATTGAACAAGATAAAACTAATCCAAATATTAATGTTAATTCAAATGAATATAAACAAATGGCTAAAGAAGCTTTAACACAAGCTTATCAATATGAATCAAAACAAGGCGTTGAACAAAAACAAACTTTAGAACAATTAACTCAACCTTATTTGATTCAATCACAAGCACCTGGATCTAACACAAAAATTGTAGATGAATCTAAATTTAGTGATCCAAAAGATAATTTAGAAACTATGACTGCTGGAGAAATTAAAAGTGTAGCTGAAAGACAAGATAACACTGCTAAGGCAGGCGCTAAAATAAGAGATGATGCAAACACAAAAGCAAATGCTGAAGAAGCTGAAATGTTTAATAAATTTTATAACAAAATTCAAAATTTAACTGGTGGTAATGATCAGACTAATAATTTAATTCTTATGAAACTTGCTAGTGGACTTATGACAGGTAAGACAGGACAAACAGGTTTTAGAGGATTCTTGGATGTATTAGGACAAGCGGGTAACGATACAGTTGATACAGCAATGGCTTTGTACACTAAAGAGAAAGATAGAAGAAATGATTTAGCTGTTGCATTTTTAAAATCACAAGAAAAAAAAACATTGGGTAGAGCAGTAACAGGTTCTAGAAAAAGAGTTACAGTTGATGTACCAATAACACAAAGTCCTTTTGGTATTGCTTCTAGAACAGTTGATTATTTTAAAGATGATGGAACAACAGCAATGTTTGCTCCTGTATATGCTGAGGATGGTAAAACTATTATAGCTGAACAAGCAATACCAATGCCTTATTCTGAATCCAAACCTATTCAAGGTTCTGCAGCTCAAGAAGCAAAACTAAGAACTCAATTGGATAATACAGCTTTAGCTTATGAAATGACAAAACAAGTTTTAGCTATGCCTAATAGTGCTTACGGTCTTGCTCCTAAAATTAAAGGTTTTACAGAAGATGCGATCGGTTCTTTAGAATCCGTTGGTTCTATGTTTGGGTATGATTTAGGTGGACCTGGAGGTGAAGCAGATCAAAAAATATTAAGTGATATTATTAACGCTCCTGTATTCGATCCTTCTGGACAACAACGATCCTATACTGCAGAAGAAGCAGAAGAAGCAAGAGAAATTGCTGCAAAATATAATAAAGAGATACAAGGTATATTAGGAAAAATAAGACCAGGTGAAAAAGAATTAGATTTAATTACTAAAGCAGAACTAATTCAAACAAGATTAAAGTATATTGTTGCTAACGCTAACAAAGCTGAAGATAGATTAACTCAAAAAGATATTGAGAATGCTGAAGCAACTACTAAAATTGTTGGTTTCAAATCACCAAGAGCAGTTCGTGCAGCTTATCAAAATTTACAAGGTCAATTAAACCAAGGGTTTCAAGGTATTGGTAGAAGATATATTTCTGCAGGTGGAACCAATGAATACATAATCAAAAATTTTTCATATATGCCTTTTATTGCAGATTGGGCTAATAAAATAAATAAAGTGGAAGCTCAAAAAGCAGTTGAAGGTCAACAACTTAATGTTATTGGGACTATTAAATAATGGCTACTCTCGCTGAACTACAAGAAAGATTAGATAAAAAAACTTTTGATGCTTCTCAACTTTCACCTGAACAAGAAGCAGCAGTTGATTACATGTTCGAGACAGGTCAATTACAAGGTTATAAGAATGTTGCTGAAGTAAAAAAAGAAAGAGAACTTGGAGCAATTGCAGTAGCTGAAGAAAAAACAAAAAGAGCACAACCATTCACAACAGCAACAGAAGGTCTTTTACCATTCTCTGATAAAGGTATTGAAAGAAGAGATATGGAACTTACTGGTGACGTAGCAGGTGGGTTTTCTGTTTATATAAAAGACGCACCTAAAATTGCCGCAGCTTTAAGATCAGATCCTAAGTTAGGTGGTATTGATAAAGCTAGAGCAATGCAAATGAATTTAAATAAAGCTACTAACTTTATGGCTAATCTTCCTTATATAAGAAATATTAAGTTACTTAGAAACACATCTAGAGCAATTGGAAGAGTTGCTGATGGATTAAGACTTGTTAGTGGGGCTCCTTCACAATTATTGCAAACAGAATTAAAAGCTCAAGCTGCAAGTGCAGTAGGTGCTGCAGGAGGATCTGTTTTATATGATGTAGCTAATTTAGGAACAGATTTTAAAAATGCTGCCTTTTTAGATTTATCAGAAGTATCTAATAATGATATTAAAAAACTACCTTATGCAGAACAGGTACTTGTTCATGGTGCTGAAGCCGCTAAGAATGCTTTGTTCTTTAATGCTTTTGGTTCTGCTCTTTTGCCAGTTTTAGGAACAACAATGAGAGGTTTAAAAGGACCATTAGGTATTGGATCAAAGGAAGCAAAAGAAATGACTGAAATGGCTGCTGCTAAAGGTATGGCTTTAGACATAAGTTCAGTTGCTAGTGAAAAAGGATTATTTGGTAAATTTGTAAATACATTTTGGAAAACAGTAGGGGTATTTCCTACAATAGGATTCTTTAAAAAAAGACAAAGAAAAATAATTGAGCAAAAAGCTATTAGTGCTTGGTTAGATGAAATTACAGCACAAGCTCCAATTGAACATCAAGCCTTCTTATCTATGAAGTTTTTACCAACCTTTAAACAAAACTTTGAAAGTTTTTATAATCAATACAAAGTAAAGTATGCTCATGTTGCTAACATTGCGGATGCATTAGGTAATCCTCAAATTGTACCAACAGATGCATTGAGAGCAAGAGCAAAAGGTTTTTTAGATATAATAAAACAACAATATCCTAACGCTTTTCAAGAAGCACAAACTTTAGCTAAACAAGGAACTACTGAATTTGGTGATCCTTTAGTTGCGATCGTAAGTGTGTTAGATAACTTAGGTAGCACGATAACACCTAAACAATATCAAGGAATTATAAAATCAATTTGGAGAGGTGCAAACACTTCTAAACTTGAAGGTTTCCAAGATACTTTTTTTGGTTTAATGACAGCTGCAAAAGAGGATTTTTATAAAGTAGGAAACCCAGAAAATTTAAACGCTTATTTAGGAAGCCAAGCTTTCAAACAAAGTTATGATGAAATTTTACAAACATCTGGTAAACAAGCTGCAGATGACTATGCTAAAAAGATTACTTTAGGTTTAGCTAACTTTCACGATGAATTAACTATGGCTAATAAATTTTTTTCTGAAGGAACTCAAACATTTAACTCAAATGTTGCAAAACAAATTGAAAATACAGATGCAAATATTTTTGCAACAAAAGGTTTATTAAATGTTCAAAAAGAAGGAAGAATTCCTTTAACTAAAATGTGGGATAAAACAATTAAACAATTTTATCAATATGGAGATGCAGGTACTTTAAATGATTTTAGATTATTAGTTAATGCAGATAAACCAGGTTTAGGTCAAGAAATGTTTAATAGAGGTCGTACACTTTATTTAGCAGAAGCAATGTTAAAAGGTTTTAAGAAAAACCCTGGTATACCTACAAAACCTTTTTTTCAAATGATGGATGAAGCAAGAAATATGGGTGTCATTAATTTAAAAAACAGTGATGATTTATATGAAATGACAGGTACAAAATTAAGACAAGAACTTAAATCAATTGATCCTGAAGCCGCTATTAGAAATAATATTGGAACAGTTCCTCTTAGAGATATAAAAGCTTCACTAAAAGATGCAGGTACATTTGATGTTAATGAGTTTAAAAAAGCACTTGGTTATAATGCGCCTACAGACAGGGGACCTTTATTAGATAAGTTTACTGAAATGTATGGTGGAGGTAAAAAAGGTAGAGAGTCAGCTAATAACCTACTTAAATTAATAGATATATTAGATAAAGAATTTAGTACAGAAATTGCAGATGTATCTACATTTATGAGTAGAAGATTTGTACTTGGTGGTCTTGGAGCTATCGGGGGTTTAGCAGGTGTAGGAATTGCTACTGGTATATCAGGAATTATTACTTTTGGTTTATTAGCAGGAGGAGCTGGTTTTGCTTTATCTAATCCAAAAGCTTTGAAGTATATGTTAGATGTTTATACTGATATGGAAAGAATGCAAAGAGCACAAACTAAAGCGTCTCCTACAGTGCCAAAATCATTAATTAGATTATTAAATTATGCTTCACAAGAAGATAAAGATTTTCCAAAAATTGATCCTAAAAAAATTAATTTTGAAGAAGTAACTAATTACATCTACAATAAAAATATCTTAATACCACAATTAGGTTTTGATCTTAATGTAATCAGAAGAGATATAAGAGATAGAATGTATCCAGAATTAAAACAAATTGAAAAAGGTAATTCAATAGATGCAACTAAAGGTGTTAATTATTTAAATGGAAGTGCACTTGGTCAACTTCAAGCAGAACAAGTTGTTAATTATCAACCACAACAAACTCAACCACAACAACCACAGCCACAACAAGCAGCTATTCCTACACCACAACCTCAAAGCACAGGTCAAATGAATGTACCTAGAAGTGCAATGGTTCAATCATTATTCCCTAATGATCCTTATTCATTAGCGATAGCACAAAGACAAGATATGCAAGGACAATAATATGGCTCACGAAAATAATATTACTAAAAGTTATACATACAAAGGTAAAACTTATTATTATAACACTCCAGATCCAAAACATAAAACACCTGATGAAAGTTTACCTAAAGAATATGGTAAACAATATGATGATTTAGAAAAAGCTAAAAACGCTGCTATAGCTATTTCAAAAAAGTTAGATAAGTATTCTCATAAACATAAAAATGGTGGAATGATTAAATATTATAAAGATATGTTATAATGGCTAAAAAAACTGCATTAGATAGAATTGAATATCATGAAAAGATCTGCAGAATAATGCAGAAACAGACATTTGAAAAAATAGATAAACTAGAAGCAAGAATCTTAAGAATAGAAAAGTGGATAATTGGTGGTTTAGCAACTATACTTTTAGCTGTACTTTCTCAACATTTGTAGTATTACTTACGGATGAAAATAGTCCGATCAGATACTTCTTTCACTATTACAGACTTTAAATGGGATAACCGTTATACTTATGCTAACTATAAACGGGACGATGACCACGGACCACGAACCTACGGGGTCGGAGAAAAGAAAGTTCCATCAGTTACAACCATATTATCAGCCACACAATCAGAAGAAAAAAGAAAAAGCCTAGATGCTTGGAGAGCTAGGGTTGGGTATCAAGAAGCTCAAAGAATAACTACCCAGGCAGCCACAAGAGGAACTGAGATGCATTATGTATTAGAACAATACATAAATGGCCAAGGATACCTTAATTTATCTCAAGAGGGTGCTCAGGCTAGGCTGATGGCACATCGTGTAATAGAAGACGGATTAGGCCCCTTAACAACGGTGTTTGGCAGTGAAGTTAACCTAGCATATGAAGATCAGTGGGCTGGATCAACAGATTTAGTAGGTATCTATGATGATAAACCTACAATTATAGACTTTAAACAATCTAATAAACTTAAAAGAGAAGAATGGATAGAAGACTATTATTACCAGATAGCAGCTTATAGTTTAGCTCACAAAAAACAACACGGTGAGATAAAACAAGGGTTCATAGCTATCTGTACTAAGGATTGTAAATTTCAAGGTTTCAAAATGGATGAAGCCAAACTTTCAGAATATGAAGCTAAGTGGTTTTCAAGAGTAGAAAACTATTATAAACTTCTGAAATGAAAGAAGGATTATTAGTCCACAAACATTTAATTATAAGAGCCGAAGCAATAAGGCCTCCAATGGATGAAGAAATTTTGTCTAGTTGGTTAAGAGACTTTATTGATACCATTGATATGAAAGTATTGATGGGTCCTTATGTTAAATATCATAATGTACCGGGTAACCGCGGAATCACAGGTGCAGCTATCATAGAAACTTCTCATATAGTAATGCATGTTTGGGATGAACCACACCCTGCTTTAATGCAATTTGATGTTTATTCTTGTGGTGAATTTGATCCTGAAAAGATTTGTAAAAAAATAAAAGACGATTACGATATAACTAAAATAGAATATAAGTTTTTAAATAGAGAAACAGGTCTAGTAGATATTTCAGGTGGTCTCTTGAAATACCATAAATAAATAATATATAATAGTCACGGCGCACAATAATGTGGCCTATTAAACTTGCTTAACATAAGGAGGATAATATGACAGCATTAGATTTAATTAATAAGTTCAATAAAGACGTTTGGAATCATTCAGACAAAATGTTTGGTGATGCATTTGATTCTATCTTTGATAGTTGGTCAAAAGTACAATCGTTTCCATTCTACAATGTAGTAAAATACGGAAAAGGTGAATACGGTCTTGAGTTGGGTTTAGCAGGATTCAATAAAAAGAATGTTAAAGTTCAATACAAAGAAGGTGTATTAACTATTTCTGGTCAAATAGAAGACAAAGAAAAAGACTATATTGAAAAAGGTTTAGCAACTAGAAAATTCTTTAAACAATTTTCTTTACATCAAGATGTAGTTGTTAATGAAGCTGAAATGGAAGATGGCGTTTTAACTGTGAAGTTAGGCGTTAATGAACCTGAAGAAATAAAACCTTTAGATATAAAAATTAAGTAAGCCACTTTTTGGTTTGCTCACCAAGAGTTTCTGCGCTGAGTTTCATTTTTTTACTTAGCGCAGAGACTATAAATTCATCAATCGTACCTTCTGCAATCAAATCAATGTAAGTTACATTTTTCTTTTGTCCGATTCGATGTGCTCTATCTTCTGATTGTTCTCTAACTTCAAGGTTGTACGAGTTACTGAAATAAACCACATAAGAGGCAGCTGTAAGAGTAAGACCATAACCACCAGTGGAAGGATTACCAACAAAAAAACGACAGCTACTATCATCCTGGAACCTTCGGACAGCTTCCTGCCTATCTTCTGTTGAAACTTCTCCAAAAATAGAAACCACAGAGTTAGCACCGTAGACCTCCTTAAGTTTATTGATTATCGTTTTTATGTTTTGTACATAATTAGCCCATATTATAAACTTACCATCAGCCTCTTCCAATATACTTAGTAATTCTTTTAACTTAGGACAATCTTCAAATACATTTATTTCACCTTCATCTGACTTAACAAATCCATTTGCGACCTGGTGTAATCTTAAAATTTCTGTAAGTTTATTTGCAAAGCTTACTTCCTGACTATTTACAATAGCATAAGCTTGTTTTTTTAAGCGTTCATAAATTTCTATTTGTTTTGAACTTAAAATAATTTTTCTAGTTGTATAAAGTTTTTCAGGTAAGTCTAAACAATCTTGTTTTTTAACCCGATAAGAAAATAATTTTAATTTTTCAGTAAGCTCATCTAAATTTGTATAGTATTTAGGAAATAAAACTTGTCTGCCACCCATTTCAACTTGTTGCATCACTGCATATCTAGCTCTAAAAGTATAATACGAATCAAAACCTAAAAGGTCTGGACTTAAAAATTCACATTGTGTATATAGATCCAATGGAGATTTTGTTATTGGGGAGCCTGTTAGGATTCTTTTGTACGCTACTAGTTTACCTAGTTTACAGATGTTTCGTGTTCTTTTTGCTGATTTGTTTTTTATTGTGGTGGATTCATCTAGAATCCAAATCATCTGACGACCATACTTATTAATATATTTAGATATTACATCTACTCCACTTTTATGACTCAATGCTTCAACATTAATTAAAAACCAGTTAAGTTTACCTTTACCATAAATAGTTTTATCTTTATGAACTACAATAGTTGATTCGTTTGTAGAATGTGTTTCTATTTCTTTAATCCAATTACGATATACAGAGTTAGGTGCTACAACCAATGCGTGTGTTATTGCTTTTGTTGAAAATAAATAATTAGCATTATCAATAGCAACTTTAGTTTTACCTGTACCCATTTCCATAAAATAGGCATAGGCACCATATTGTGCTCCTTTTGTTAATGCTGTGCGCTGATGTTCAAAAGGTTTTGTTTTATATTCAAATTTTTTCATGCTTCGTCATTCAAAACAATTTAATGTTTTTTTATAGATAATATAAATTTTTTCTTGACATTGTCAATTAATAAAATTAGATGGGATTTAAGGAGGTCGTTATGGACTTAGAACAACTGTCGAAAGAAATAACTATCGACACAAGCGTATCTCAGGATATCGCTGAACTCTGTAATAAGTTATTGGACGTCCAGAAAGAAGTAACAACGCTTGAAGATAAACTAAAAAAGAAAAAAGAAGAAGAGCTAAAACTTTCTGAACAGGACATTCCAAACTTAATGCAGAAAGCTGGTGTAGCAGCACTCAAACTTACTGATGGTTCATCTGTAGAGATAAAACCATATTACGGTGCGAGAATTCCTACATCCAGAACTGACGAAGCTTTTGATTGGCTCCGAGAAAATAATTACGGAGATCTAATTAAAAATAACGTCACATTAACCTTTGGTCGTAATGAAGACAATGTTGCAAAAACATTAGTTGACGAATTAAGACAAAAAGGGCATAATGTTAAACAAGCCGAAAAGGTAGAACCAATGACCCTCAAGGCGTTCGTAAGAGAACAAATTGAAAAAGGGAAAAATGTTCCTGCCGATTTATTCGGTGTTTACGTAGCAACACGAACAAAGATCACAACGAAGGAGTGACAATGCAACAAGCAAAAGAAGCTGCAAAGGATGTAGCAGTAAAAAAAGAAGCATCCCTTCCAACTAATTTTAATTTGGAAGAAATGGCAGGACAAGGACAAGAGTTCGTAACTGCAAGGGATACAAAACTCCCTATCTTAAAAATCCTTTACGCAAATTCACCAGTACTTGACGAATCAGATGGCAAGTATATTGAGTCTGCTAAACAAGGTGACATTTACAATGAAACATCTGGAAACCTTTACAAAGGTAAAGACGGATTAATTGTTGTACCATGTTTATATATAAACACTTTCAATGAGTGGAAAGACAGAGGTGACAGCCCAGGGAGACCTGTAGGAATACACACTGATCCATCCATTATGTCTCAAACAAGTAGAGGCGATGATGGTAAAGACAGATTAGAAAATGGTAACTATGTAGAAGATACAGGAAATCATTTTGTATATGTTTTGGATAAAGATTATAATCCTGTAGAAACTGCGTTGATCTCTATGAAATCTACTCAGAAGAAAAAGTCTAAAACTTGGAATTCAATGATTGCAAGTAGAAGACTACAAGGTAAAAAAGGTTTCTTTACTCCGCCGTCTTGGGCAACTGCCTACAGATTAAAGACGACTAAAGAATCAAACTCACAAAACTCTTGGTACGGTTGGGTTGTCGAATTCGATAGATATCTAGATGATCCAAAATTGTCGAGTACATTAGAATCGACAAGAGCGTTTTATGAGACCGCAAAGAAAAGCGACATCTTTGGTAAGGTTGATTTTGGTAAAGAGGAGTCTGCTTTAAATGCGAAGCAGATTAAAAATGATAGTACTCCATTCTAATGCAAAAAGAGTTACTTCAATTATTTGAGGGTGACTCTTCCCAGTTCATCGAAGTCTCTCTTACGGGAGAGACCGATGAAAGGGGTAAGCGTAAAGCTTCATACCTCACGATCCACGAACCAGTTACAGAAGAACTGTGGGAGAAACACATTAAAGGTGAAACTTTAATTGGTGTTAGACCTGAGAACGGTGATAAATTAAAATGGTCTGTTATAGATATTGATCCAGCTAACTATAAAGATTATTCACAAAAAAAATACGTAGATATTATTAGAGATTTTGAATTACCATTAATACCTGTAAAATCTAAATCAGGTGGTTTACATTTATTTATATTTTTTACTGATTGGGCTGATAAAGACAAAGTTAAAAATAAATTATTAGAAATTAATAAAGAATACTTTTTATCAAAAGAAGTATTTCCAATGAACAAAGCTGTAGGTATGCCATATCATAAAGCAGATGCAGCAGTTGAATATGCATTCGATGATAACAATACACCTTTAATGTTAGGTGGTTTTATTGAATTAGCTAAAGCAAAAGCAATTAATCCTGAATATTTTTATAAATACAAAGTAACTGAATATAATGCAGAAACAGATTGGAGAGAGTATCCACCTTGTGTGCAAAAAGTAATTCAAGAAGGTTGGACAGGTGAAAGAAACAATATGTTATTTAATATTTGTGTTACTGAAATGAAAAAGGCAGAAGGTAATCTTTCAGTTAAACAATTAAAAGATATAGCTTGGGAAAGACAAAAGGTTATTTATGCTAATCACCCTAAAGGTCCTTTAAGAAGATCTGAAAGCGATGCTACTGCTCAATCAGTACACAACAAAGGATATGAATACTTCTGTCCTCCTAAACACGGATTTGTTGCATCTATATGTGATAAAGAAACTTGTAAACTTAGAAAACTTGGCATTGGTGTGCAAGCACCAGATATTAAAAATGAATTTACAGAATTAACTTATACTGAAGATTCTAAAGGTATTATTTATGAATGTATGTTTAGAGATAGACATATTACTTTTAAACCTGAAGATACTAAAGATGAGAAGTCTTGGCGTGTATGTTTAGCTAAATATAGAATTTTTTGGTTAACATTACCTAGACCTAAAAAGGGGCCAAGTCCATTTGAGCTGCTAATGAAACATTTATTAGAAACAGCAGAAGAAAATAAATCTCTTAAATACGAAGATACAGTTGAAGAGGAAAAATATAATACACTTAAAAGATTTTTTGAAAGTACAATTGAACAAGATGACTATACAAAACTTAAAGATGGTTATACAGTATTAGATAGTAAAACTAATATTTGTTATTTTAAACGTAATACATTGGCTGACTTCTTAGATAAAAGAAAGACTCCATTTAAAACTGTTAATCAGGCTATAAGATTACTAGGTTGTAAAAAACACGATTTCTTTGAAGGTGAAAGAAACATATGGTACGTTGAAATGCCTGAGTTTGTTAATCACCAAAAAATAAAACCTAAGAACAATACACAGGAACAACTAAGCGAAATGGATGATGACTACCACAAAAAATTTAGGACTCCAGAAACAGAAACAAATACATCTCAAAACGATTAAGATATTTGGACCACCTGGAACTGGAAAAACTTGGACATTAATTGAGAGAGTAGTAAAAAGATATCTTAAAAATGGAACTGATCCTGATAAGATTGCATTTATATCATTTACAAATAAAGCAGTAGATACAGCAAAGACAAGAGCTTTAGATGCTTTTCCACATTTAGATTCAAAGTCTTTTAGTAGATTTAGAACATTACATTCCTATTGTCGTAGATATTTTGAAGAAGAAATATTTGATCCTAAAGATTGTATGATTGATTATGCATTACAAAACAATTTTGTTAAACGATCTGACAACAGATTATCTCAAGATAACTTTACTTACAGTGATTGGTCTATTGGTATCTATGATAAAGCAAGAAATTTATTAGAGGATCCTATATTAGTTTATAAAAGAGAATCACAAAAGAAAGATAGTTTAGATGTATTTACTAGAAAGATAAGTACTTATGAACATTATAAAACTGCAGGTGGTGAAAGATCCTTTTTAGATTTTACAGATATGGTTGAACGAGCGCTACACGAGGTAGACTTTCCATCATTAGATTTATTAATACTTGATGAAGCTCAAGACTTTACACCTTTGCAATGGTCTTTAATTTATAAAATGGCTGATAAGGTTAAAAGAATATATTTAGCTGGAGATGATGACCAAGCTATCTATCAATGGAACGGTGCAGATACTAGATATTTTACTAAATACTTTCCAGGACGTAAGGTTGTTTTAAGAAAGACTAGAAGATTTGGTACAGCTATACATCAGTTTTCTCAAGTGGTTAGGAAAGGAATTATAGATAGTGTTGATAAAGAATTTGAACCATTAGTTAAAGATGGAACTGTTAAAAGATATTTAAGTTTTAAAGAAATACCTTTTGAAAAAGATGATGGTAAATGGTTTATGTTAGGACGAATACATACAACCGTTAATGAATTAAAAGCTTTAGCCAAAGATGCAGGTATTTATTTTTCTGATAATCACGGAAGAAAATCATTTGATCAGGATCAATGGTTAGCTATTAAAGCCTGGACAGCCATATCTAATGGTAGAGAGATTATGAAAAAAGAAGCTGAGTCTATGTACAAATACATAAGAGAAGTAAGTGATCCTGATTATAGAACTCCTAAGTTTTGGAGTAATGAACCAGATTATAAAAGATATAACTTTCAAACATTAAAAGAATGGTGTGGTTTAGATTTACCTGATGAAGCACAAAAGAAACAATGGTGGTGGATTCTTAGACGTAACTTTAAACCAAGACAAGTCATTTATTTTTTAAGATTATTAAAACGATACAAACAATCTAAATTAGATGAGGCACCTAATGTAATTATTGATACCATACATTCTGTAAAAGGTGATGAAGCTAATCACGTATTATTATATTCAAAAGCAAATTGGCCTTCTAGTTTTAGACATAAAGATAAAGAAGAAAAATCAAATGAAAAGAAAGTTTGGTATACAGGAGTAACTCGTGCAAGAGACTCTTTACATTTATTGAGCACAGATTATAAGTATCATTATCCAATAGGAGAAGATTATTTAGTTTATGTACGAGGAGAAAAATGAATCATTTAGATCTATTTAGTGGTATTGGTGGGTTTAGTTTAGCATTAGAAAAAGTAGGATTTAAAACTGTAGCTTTTTGCGAAAAGGAACCTTATTGTAAATTGTTGCTGCAAAAGCATTGGAAAGGAGTTAAGATATACGATGACATTAAAAAGTGTAAAGGGAAAGAAATTAAAGAAACATTCGGAGAAATTGATATACTCACAGGTGGGTTTCCCTGTCAGCCGTACAGTGTTGCAGGAAAACAAAAAGGAACCAATGACGATAGATATCTCTGGCCAGAAATGTTTAGAGTCATTAAAGAAGTCCAACCCACCTTCATTATTGCAGAAAATGTCCGAGGTATTATTAACATCCAAGACGGCATGGTTTTCGAAACAGTGTGCTCTGACTTGGAAAGTGAAGGCTTCGAAATCCAACCGTTTATTATTCCTGCTGCAGGCGTCAACGCTCCACACAAAAGAGAGCGAGTCTACATTGTGGGCTACTCCGAACACAATGGATCACTTACCTCCAAGATCAAAGGAAGGAACAATAAAATTGATGCAGGGACAAAGGAAGGGACGAACACGACCCTCAAACTTGCGAGAACAAGTAGACGAACAGACAATGAGATTATGGAGAACACCAGACGCACATTGCGACAGGGGACCGAGTTCAGCAAAGAGAATGAAAATGAAATTGCAAAAGAAAATGCCGATAAGTCTGAACGATCAAGTTGCTCACGAACAGATGATGTGGCCAACTCCAACACGAGGGATGTACAAACAGGACGTCAACGACAACGGGAGATACGCGAGAACAATACAAAAGAGAGGCAATCAAATAATGTTACCAGCAGCAGTGAAGTTATGGCCAACACCAAGAGCGAACAAAGTTATACCAAATATAACGGAGAAGAATCGAGAGAAGTTGGCGAACAGGAACAAAGCGAATCTAGAGGAAGTCGTAGCTGGACATTGCGGGAAGCAAGTTGGCTCTCTGAACCCGATGTGGGTAGAGTGGTTAATGGGGTACCCGGCAGGACACACAGACTTAAAGGATTGGGAAATGCTATCGTCCCGAAAATCGCAGAAGAAATAGGAGGAGCTATATGGACAGTACTAAACCAGCGTTAAGAATATTATCATTAGGAGCAGGCGTACAAAGCTCTACAATGGCCTTGATGGCAGATCAAGGAGCCTTTGGAGATAAACCTGATGCAGCTGTATTTGCAGACACAGGTTGGGAACCTAAACCTGTAATAGAACATTTAAACTACCTTAGAACCATTCTAAGTTATCCTGTACACATTGTTAAAAAAGGTAACATCAAAGATGATATACTCACGGCTCTCGGACCCAGTGGTAATCAGTTTGCGAGCGCTCCATTCTATACCCTAAATGAAAATGGTAAGAAAGGTATGGGAAGAAGACAATGTACGAGAGAATATAAGATAACTCCTATAGCTAAAAAAATTAGAGAGATTATGGGTTTAGTACCAAGACAAAGATTCCCTAAAGATAAATTTGTAGAAGTATGGGTAGGTATATCTATGGATGAGATTATGCGTATGAAGCCTTCTAGATTTTGGTGGCAAAAAAATAGATGGCCTTTAATAGAAAAGAAAATGTCACGAACTGATTGTTTAAAATGGTATGAAGGTAAAGGATTTAAAATACCAGTTAAATCAGCTTGTATTGGTTGTCCTTTTCACGATGATGCTTTTTGGTTAGATATGAAAAACAATAGACCTGATGAATTTAAAGAAGCAGTGCAATTTGATAAAGATATGCGCAAACATAATCCTAAAGTTAAAAACTTTGTACACAGACAATGTGTACCCTTAGATCAAGTTAAGTTTAAAGAAAAAGAAAAAATTGATTTATTCAATCAAGAGTGCGAGGGCATGTGTGGCCTCTAATTGAAGCAATATGTGATGTTGGATCAGGACTTTTATTAGCAATTGGTATTCAATTAGTTATATTTCCTTTTTTTGATTTGCATCCAACTATTTTAGATAGTATACACATAGCTATAATATTTACTGGCATATCTTTGATTCGTTCTTGGTTATGGCGGTTATTTTTTAGGAGATATCATGACAGATAAAAAATTGTTTGAAGAAGCATTTCCACAAAGTAAACAAGTAGGTGGAGATCATTATAAATCGTTTTACATACAGCCGTATGAATTTATATCTAAAAATAATCTTAGCTTCTTTCAGGGGAATGTTGTGAAGTACGTTTGTAGGTACTTGAATAAAAACGGTGTTGAAGATCTACAAAAAATAATTCATTACTGTCAATTAGAAATTAAAAAATTAAAAGATGAGAAATAAAATATTAAAATTTACAAATAAAATAACGGCTTGGCATCATAAAATGTTCACTTATGTTGCTAATAAATCTAAAACTAGTTTATGGTTTACATTTTTATTATTGTTTTTAGCTATATACGAAATTTTTGAACACTTTGTTATTCCTATACTTCTAGCCTGGTGGGCACTTAAATGAAATCTGCTATTGGAATCAATTGGAATTTAAAGTACCGAAAACAAATTAAAACTTTGCAAGAGAAAATAGATAAGTTATATAGAGAGAATCAACGAATGAAGAAAAGATTAGAAAAACACGAAGGATCACGAGCAATGGTACATTACTATAATAAACAATCAGCATGACAGGATTACAGTTTACATTTAACTTTAAAAAACATATTTGGGCATGTCCATCAGAATACAAAGATTTAAGTAAGTATGATGAGATCGCTATAGATTTAGAAACTAGAGACGAAGGTATTAACAATAAACTTGGTGCAGGTTGGGCAACTGGTAATGGTTATGTTATTGGTTTTGCAGTAGCTGTAGAGGGTTGGCAGGGTTATTATCCTTTCAAACATCAGGGTGGAGGTAATATGATACCTGACCAGGTATTAAAATATATGAAAGATGTATGTGCCTTACCTTCAAGAAAAATATTTCATAATGCTCAGTACGATGTTGGTTGGTTACAGCATATGGGTATCAAAGTTAATGGTGAAATAGTTGATACGATGATTGCAGCTGGTGTGATTAATGAAAACAGATGGTCATATAGTTTAAATGCATTAGCTAAAGATTACTTAGGAGAATTAAAATCAGAAAACGATTTAAATGAAGCTGCTAAAGATCACGGAATAGATCCTAAAGCAGAGATGTGGCGTTTACCTGCAGAGCATGTTGGTTTTTACGCGGAACAAGATGCACGGCTCACGTACCTTTTATGGCAAAGATTCAAGCCTGAATTACAGAATCAAAGTTTAACTACAGTATGGGAATTAGAAAATAAGTTGTTACCAATTCTAATACAAATGAGAATGAAAGGTGTTAGAGTAGATGTAGAAAGAGCTAATCAATTAAAATTGGAATTCCAAAATCAAGAAAAAGAATATTTACAAAAAATAAAACAACTAGTAGGAAAAGACATAGACATATGGGCAGCACGACAAATCGGAGAAGCCTACGATAGACTCGGTCTAGACTATCCACGTACCGAAAAAACTCAAGAACCATCTTTTACAGCTAATTGGTTGGCAAATTCTAAACACGACATATCTAAATTTATAGCACAAGCTAGAGAGATCAACAAGTTTCACGGTACATTTTTAGATTCAATACTAAGATATGAACACAATGGGAGGATACATGGTGAGATCAATCAACTACGTTCTGATAGCGGTGGAACTGTCTCTGGTCGTTTGTCTATGGCTAATCCTAATTTACAGCAGCTTCCTGCTCGTAACAAAGACTTCGGCCCTAAAATCCGAGGACTCTTTTTACCTGAGCAAGGATGTAGGTGGGGGTCATTTGACTACAGTCAACAAGAACCACGAATGGTAGTTCATTACGCAGCTTCTATTGGTGAAGGATACGAAGGATCTAATGAGCTGGTAGAAGCGTATGCGAATTCAGAAACAGACTTCCATCAAACAGTAGCAGATCTAGCAGGTATAGAGAGAAAGCAAGCAAAAACAATTGGGTTAGGATTAATGTACGGGATGGGAAAGAATAAATTAGCAAACAGCCTTGGCCTATCAACAGAAGAAGCATCAGCGTTAATTGCAAAATATAATAGAAAAGTTCCATTTGTAAAACTATTATCAGATAGATGTATGCAAAAAGCAAGTGATGAAGGAGTTATAAGAACAAAAAAAGGTAGAAAATGTAGGTTTGATATGTGGGAACCTAAAGACTTTGGTATTCATAGCCCAGAAACCTTTGAAAATGCTTGTTCTAAATATGGTAGAAATAACATTAAAAGAGCATTTACATACAAAGCATTAAATAGATTAATACAAGGATCCGCAGCAGATCAAACAAAACAGGCAATTGTAAGTTGTTATGAAGCAGGACATTTACCAAAATTACAGATACACGATGAATTATGTTTTGACATTAAGAATGACGATGAAGTAAAATTAATAAAAGAAACGATGGAAACTTGTATGGATTTTAAAGTACCAAGTAAAGTAGACGTAGCATTGGGAGATGACTTTGGACAAGCTTCATAAAAATATTGTAGAAGGTACCGGGACAGTAATCTGGCCTTTGTATATGTTATTTAAAAATAAACTTAAATTGGTTAAGTTTGATGATGTTGTATTAAGACACGGCACACACGCAGAATTTAAACAAACAGTTAGACATGATGTGAGTAGAAATGGTTTGTTGTGTCCTATGGTCTTAGACAAAGATAATGTTTTAAGAAATGGTAATCATAGATTTAAAGTTTTAAGAAAACACGGAGATGCTAGTCTTTTTTATGTAGCTAAAGATGATGCTGAAGTTAATTTTTTTTCAAGAATGAATGTTAAAGTTTGGGAAATGCATCCAAATGTAAATGATTTAAGTTTTTGTTTTGAAGGTAAAATGAAAAAGTATACTGAGAAATGTCTTCACCTATTTACAGATGCAAGAAATGTAACTCCATAGCACACGTAGTTGAGAATAATTTAGATTATTATTGCGCACCCTGTGTTATAAAACGTGACAGAATACCTGTAACGCTTTCGCGAAATAAAAAGAAAAAAAATAAAGCTAGTTAAACTAACCAGCTATGTCGTATAAACCAAGCTTTGCATCTTCAACGCTTTGGTCATTGATCTTAGTTTTAAGATCTTTTATTTTAATATCAATCCACTTCATATCAGTTGTTACTCTACCTTGTTCCAACGCCTGTTGTGCCCACTTGGACTCCAACTGAAGTTTCTCCGATATCAACTTTTGTAGTGCCATTTCCTAGCTCCTCATAAGTTACGAAGACAAGTCTAGGTGTATATAAATTTTCTTCTTGCACCGAAAACTTACCTTCGTTTAGGTTTTTAATGAAGCCGTTTTGTGCCTCTTCATCATTAGCTGCGTTTACGGTACTACGAATTAATAACCTTGCAGCTCTTGCCGAGAACAAATATTGCTTCATAAGATAATCTTATCAACTTATAAGTGTAAAATCAAGTGTTTTTAGAATCCTTGTCAACAACACAAGCCAGATTTAATTCTATAATTTGTACACCTTTTAAGGTCAAATTATCCGCTATTTCATTAGTTTTTTTGACACGTGTGTCTTCACAAGCTTCTTTTGTGTAATAAATTATTGGATCTTCTGCGAAACTAAAACAATTAGTTGCACCAGAAAAGGGGTTAAAAACACATAAAAAACCAATTAATACAAATTCAGCCATACAACATCATAACACAAAATTTATGCTTGACACTCATATACCTATTCCTATATTGATGGGACAAGGAGAAAAACAATGAACTTAAAAAGTAAATCAAAAGTATTTAAAACTTGGATAGAAAAAATTGATTTAGTTTTATCTGAAGCAGATAATTTTGAAACAGCTTCTAACAAGTTAAAATCATTAACACTAAAAGTAAGAGGAGAATACATTCAACCTATGCATACAGATTTAGGTCATGCTATGGCAATGGATGAATTTGAAAACAGATGAATGGATATATAGTTTTATTATTATTTATAATTGGTTTTGCAATTTTATTTCCTAAATTATTTTTAGTAACTATAGGAGCCTTGTTATGGTCGTTAAATTAAAATTTAGTGAACTATCTTGGCAAGATAAACAAATTGCTGCAATCAATCGATTAAGTAAAGCTAAAGGTTGGTCGTTCGGCGATAACAATCCTTACTTCGAAAGAGTTTGGAATGTAATCCATAACAAAAATATAAAAACAAAAAAACAAATGAAAGAGGAGTTAAAAAAATATGGATATAAATAAATTTAAATCTGTAGCAGTAAGAAAAGCTGATTACGATACCTTACAAGGACTTTGTAATCAAAAGTTTAGATCGCCTGCCTCGATGATATCAAAACTTGTAAATCAGTATGTAGAGTACCAGGCACTAAAAAATAAAATGGATATTGTTAATTATAAAAAACATATTCTAAAAATGGATCCTAAATTAATCGTAACCAAGGAAGACAATGTACGAACCGTGGAAGATAGAGTTAAAAAAAATGGCAGAGCAACTTCAGTTAAAAGAAGAATTACTCGAAAAATTAAAAGAAGAAAATGAAATGTTAAAAAAACAAAAAGTTTTTTTACAAAATAAACTAAAGGAGAAAATGTATGACAGAAATAATAAAACAAATAGTTGAAAGTTTAAAGTTGCTGAGACAATCTCAGATGGTGAGCCAACAATCTGTTGAAATCGTTAATAAAAGAATTGATTTATTAGAACAGACAATTAATGATCTAACTAAACACGTTAGGGGGCCAAATTAAAAATGGATCATAGGGATGCAGAGGCTTTGGCTGCGGAGATTGCTTATATGCAAGATGACCCCAGCTTTAGACCTAAGCGAAATAATAATATGAAAGTTAAGGAAAAAATTGTCATAGATGATTACATTAGATACTACATACACGATAAAAAGAATGGTCACGATATTGTTATTTGCTATGGTAATGAAAACAATGTGAAAGATACTAAAACTTTAACTATTCACTGTACTTGGAAAAAGAATAAAAATCCTAGAACTAAACCCTTTACTTCTAGAGAGAAAAAAGATAAATGACTACAATGGATATAAAATACGGTGATCCCTACAAAATTTGTAAGAATTGCAAAGGTAATGGTTACGTTCGAATCGTACCTTACTCTGAAACTCAAACTTGCAAACAGTGTGGGGGAGCAGGTCACTTTGAAAGAAACAAAAAGCACAGAATTAACAAAGGAACACTAAGCACGAAGGAAGTACTATCTATGTTAAAATTATTAGAGGATTTTATTCGTGGCAAAAGAACCATCCATTAATCCTTTTCTAGTATCACTTAAAATACTAGCTAACAAACTTAATCATAAAGAATACAAGGAAGTAACTGGAACTATGTTTCGGTTATACATGAATGATAAGTTAGGATATCGAGATGTATTTGATCCGCAGGTTATGGCAGATATTCAAGCTATGTGGCAGTTTGGTAAAGAAAAAAAAATAAATAAACAAGCCAAAGTATTAAAATTAAAAGTCGTACAGGGTGGAAAAGATGCAAATAAGTAATTATAGTAATGATATGGACATACTTGGACCTTTCTTAAAAAACGAGAAGCATACTGGTGAGGATATACACAAAGTCATAAATAATGTACATCTAGACTATGAAGAAGCAAGACTTAAAAGAAAGGACATTGAATTAACTATTTATTACCGTGACTTACTCAGTTTCCTTGTTAAAAATTATGGGCACTAGTTTCTCAACGATGCTTTTATCTTCTGACGTTGAACCAGAAGAAAAGCTATGGCGAGGCGTTTTAGTGAATGCCTTTGAAGACGCAGCTACGAACTCTCAAGAAAGAAAACCATCTATTTATAAATGTGAAGCTCATAGTTGGATTATGAGTAATGTAACTGATTTTCAACAGGTTTGTTATTATGCAGGCTTTGAACCTGATGTGGTTAAAGAAAGATATAAAATGGCTATAATGAATAAATTAATATGTTTTAGTCCTAAAAATTTTGCGTGGAAAAAATATTCTGAACAGTTTACGAAGTATAGAAATTGCAAGGAACCTGAATCTAAAGCTTATCATAGAAAACATCTTGAACATTTAAGAAATGCAGTAATCTTAGCTACCACTGCGTTTATATCGAATTTAGTTACAAGTATATGATTTTGAAGGTAGATAAGATACCTGATATCTTATTTAATAAACTTAAAAAGATAATAAAAAATAAAACTGTAAAAAATAACAAAAGATTAGCAGGTAACATAAATGAACAATATAGAATTTTAGAGGCCATACCTATATTTGAAAAATATTTACTTAACCTTATTTTTAATAATGAATCTTTAGTAAATGATATGAACCATCGATATGATGTGTTTTCAAAAAATGTTCCAGTAAAATTAATTGATATGTGGGTTAATTATCAGAAAAAACATGAGTTTAATCCTTTACACAATCATACAGGTTGTTTTTCGTTTATAATATTTGTTGATATTCCTTACACAATTGAAGAACAAATTAAATATAGTAAATCAAAAGATATAAGTTGTTTTAGAGCTGGAAATTTAGAATTTTTAACTACAAATAATTTAGGGGATAATAAGACAACTTGTTTTGCAATAGATAAAACTTATAATCAATCAGCTTTTATATTTCCGGCTGTTTTATATCACACTGTATATCCTTTTTATAAGGTTAATAAACCTAGAATTACTGTGTCAGGTAATTTTAAATTTGTTATAGAATAAAAAGGCCAGGTAAAGTCTCCCCGACCTGGCCTTTTCCAACTAACTTAGAAAGGATGATTATGAAACATAATCAAGATGCCCTAGTTAGTTTATTTTGATTGCATAGTCAAGTCATTTGTTCCTCCTAAGTTAAATAAGGGTACTGATATGAAAAACATATAAATTACAGTACCGTGGTGCGACAGTAATGTCAAATTAAAAATAGGTGTTGTATAAAAGACACACGGAACACGGACCCAGATGCTTTACTCCTAGAACTGATGTTAAAAAAGTTAGGTTTTACGTGGTTTCTCCTAGAATTTTGTATATACCCGTTACTTAGAAAAAAAAATCAAAATATTTTTTTTGGAAAATAAGCAAAAAAGCTAGGAGAGCTAGGAGTAATTGCTCTAAACTACTGATTTATAAGGATAAAGTTACTCCTAGATTTACTCCTAGATTTGTTTTTACTCCTAGAAATTCTAGGAGTAAACCTATTTCCTTACGAGAGGGGGGTAGAATTTTTTTATAAATATTTATTTTCCTAAGAGATGGGTATATAGTGTTTGTATGCCAAAGAAACCTAATTCACTTAAGACTACATCAGAGCTGACACCCCAGCAAAGAAAGTTTGTTGATATCTATGTTTCTAATTATGGCGAAATTTCGAAAGTCGAAGCTGCTAAACAAGCAGGTTATACTTCCACAAATAAATACGGTCCCACAGATCAAGCAAGCAGATTATTAAATCCTGATAAGTATCCGCATGTCGTAAGATATTTTGAAAAAAGAATGTCCCAGGAATTAGAACGAGAAGAAAAAGATAAACTTATGTCTTACAAACATTACGCGAGAATGCGTGACAATTCTGAAAAGAAAGGTCAAATGACAGCAGCTATAACTGCACAATATCGTAGAGATCAGATGGCAGGTCATTTTATTGATCGTAAAGAAATCAATTATATTGGTTTAGAAGGTATGAACAGGGAACAATTGGAGAAGCGACTTGAGGAACTTGAAAGTAAAATCGGAGAGGCGAAAAACATTATTGACATCACGCCAACTGCGATTATTGAAAACAAATAATTGGCATAGTTTTATGCAGGTGTTTAACGAAGTGCATAACAGCACAATGACAACTATGGTGGGATCAGTCTATGTTAAAACGAAAGATAACAGTTAATAAGAAAGCTAAAGATTGGAAAGCACGATATCCAATGGTAGAAGTAAAATGGTTGGATATTTGTTCTGATTCAAGTTGGCAAAGTTTAAAACAACTTCAGGAAGCTAAGTTACCAACTTGTGTAACTAAAGGTCATTTGTTAAGTCAAGCAAAAGGTATAACTAGAATTTTTGGAGATTACTCGGAGAAAGAAGATGGAACTATTGAAGAAATTGGTAATACTACTATTATTCCTAATGCCGTCATCATTGGCATCTCAAAAATATGACATCGGAATTATATATATTTTGCCTTCTGGCAGCTATACTTACATTTCTCGTTTGGTAGATGTTCCTTGTGAAACTTGGTGGAGAAATAACTTAGTTATTGTCGAAATGCCTAATCCTAAACCAATGCAAAACCATTACATTCATCTAATAGAAAATAAACCTGTGATAGGTTATATTTGCAATTCTTGACCGATTAAATTATGGCTCAAAACAAAGAATCTAAACTGTGGAATGAACTAAAAAATTTAAATAAAAATTGGCATTTTACTCGCGTAGAATCTAGTACTTTAAATGGAATTCCTGATGTGCATTGTGTCGTAAACAAGCAAGTATTTTGGCTTGAACTCAAAGCGAACGCCAGCAAGAATTTAAATATGTCAAAGTGGCAAATCAATTGGCATATTAAGTATCAGAGAGCAGGTGGTAAAGTATTTATCTTGAATAGACCCCTCTTGGAGAGCCCTTACGAAATCTGGCGCGTGTGCCGTGAATCCCGTTTCCCGGTGCCCGTTTCCCGCTCCATGAACCTTGAAAAACTAGTGAAGGAGGCAGCAGAGCTGGCCATCCCTCCTGGCCCGGGGAAGCAGGATCCCGTGCCCCGTTCCACGTCCCGTAAAGATTAGCTTTTTTGAACTTAAACTCTGGCCGAAGGAGCTGGGATCGCGGCTCAGGAGCTGTTCTCCTACGCCACGTCCCGTTTGAAAAGGCTTGGGTTATATGAAGAACTAGAACTAATGAGCTCTGGCCAGGTAGCAGCTGGTAGCAGGTCATACTGCAAATGTGGTAAAGTTCCGTGAGGCGTGGGTGTTGGTTTATTTCATTTTCCTTTCTCGACCCACGCCCCGCATATCAGGAGTTCTTGGATCGTGGATATTGAACATCGGTCCCAGCACCAGAAGCCAGCAGCAAATGTTCGCTTCTTACCAAATTCTTGTCGAAAATATTTTTGAAAATAATGGTTGACATTTATCCCATTCTATCCCATATTAGAAATGTGCAATGCGTTCTATCTGTTTTGCAAGATGGGTAGATAAAGGAGTCATACGGGAATTAACCAACGCTGACTCAAGCACAGTCGACAGAGGTTAGTGACTAAACTAGTCTAGGGGAGATGGGTACGGGTTGTTTTCCACCCCTCTCCGTGACCTCGTAACAACTAACAAAGGAGAAAAAAATGCATACAATATTATTTGAACTAAGTGTCGTAGCAATTGGGCTAGGCGCTCTTACATTACTAGGAGTCATCCAATGGTAATAAGCAATAAACTACTAAAGCAAATGAATGACTACTATGGTCAAGAGTACATTAAACGTGACCCACTAGAGTCAGAAGAAGCAAAGAACATCGTCTACAGCTGTAAGGAACACGGTAAAGACACATACTTCAGCATCAAGAAGATGGAGAGGAAAAGATCTATGAAGAACTATGTTTACGTTTGGTTTAAGAAAGGAAACGTAGCGGAAAAGATGTGGGTTGTGATCCTGAAGGGAAATCAAAAAGCAGGAGAAGGTCGCTTGGACAATGTACCGAAACATCTAATGCATCTTGAGCTAGGTCAAACTATTAAGTTCAAAACAGACAAGGAAGGTATAACGTGGCAAAGTATTTAGTTCTTGTTTCTGATCAGGTTTCTCGTGAGGTGGTGGTTAACGCCACCTCCGCTAAGGAAGCTTTGGAAAAAGCTGATATGGGTGAGTGGGAGCTCCCGAAGGCTGTAGAAGGATCTGGAGATGTTGTCAAAGAAGAAGTTGTACACCGTCAAGCGGAACACGTTTTAGAGGAGAACTATGACTTATGATTTATTGGTTAACGCTCTTCCTGCTGCCTCCAGCGCTGCTAGCTCCACGATTAGTTCTTCCAGGGTACGCTATTCTCATTCTGATGGCAATCAACTCTTGTACTGCAGGATGAGCCCCGCCGTTCACGCACGTCTTCGTCTTGGATACACATGTGAAACAATGCTGCCTGGCCAGCTGGGACTGGCGTGCTGGCAGCAAGAAGCTCGGTCTCCCACGCACGCACGCCCGTAGGAAGCTCGGTGGTAATATTAAATTGAGCTTCTGGCTGGGACGCCAGCTGCTGACGGCGGCAAAAGTTCGGACAACAGATCTTGAAAAAAAAATAAAAAAAGTTCTTGAATAACTAATGGGATATGATAAGAGTAAGACATTAACAACTAACAAGGAGAAAATAAAATGGGCTTTGACTTATATAGCACAGGCAACCACAAGAACAAAAAAGGCGAATACTTTAGAAACAATGTTTGGCATTGGCGAAGATTAGCCGACTTCGTTTGTGACATAACAGGAGTAATTGAGGAAGAAGATAAGAAGTATTGGCAATCTAATGACGGTCACGAAGTTAGTGGCGAGACTGCTATGCAAATAGCTAAACAGTTAAGAGCATTAATCAAAGACGGCACTGTTTCAAAAGCTATTCACGAGACTGAACAAGACACCAAAGAGGCAGAAGAAAATAATAAGTTCGTTAATATCTGTCATAAAATGTTAGCTGAAAAAGTTGCTAAAGAAACAGGCAAGAAAGGACTAGCACCGAGAGACTATCCCAAAGAAGATCACGACACTTGGGATTGGATACAAAGTAAATACAATTATGCAAGTTCTTATCCTTTCACAATGGAAAATGTTGAGGAGTTCATTGAGTTCTGTGAAAATTCAAATGGTTTCAGAATAAGTTAGTTACTTGAGGCGTGGGCATTGTAGCCCACGCCACGCCACGCCACGCCACGCCTCGCGTGGTTTTAATTTAATTAAACTAGAACCAGCTGCCAGTTCCCAGCACCAGTTCAGTTCGGAAAGGAAAAAATGTTAATAGCAATTTTAATAGTAGTTGTTCTGATTGGAATAACTTTAATGATTAGTGAATAAAAATAATTTAAAAAAGAGTTTGCAATTTTAAAATCTTATCTATATAAGATTAGATGTAATAACAAATAACTTTATGAAAGGAAAAACTGTTATGACAAAAGACAACAAAGTTGCTAAACTTAATTTTAAGAGAGCAACAAAAGACGAAAAAAAAGCATTACTCAATTATGGTATCTTTAATGAAACCATTAAAGAGTATGACAAACAAAATAAGTTAATTAAACCTACTCACATTGAGTTGTTTAAAAGACTTAAAACAAATCTTATTATCTTAAACAATATGGATAATGGATATGAGGGCTTTGCTCAATACATCAGACGAAACCTACAAAGGTTTGATGTTGCAAAGTTTAAAGAGTTAAACCCTAAACTTTATTCTGAGTATTTAGTTCCAATGGAAACTAATGAGATTAAAGTTAAGTTTAATTTGATTGGTGGTGCTAATGCCTAGAGACTTAATTACTCGAATAACTGATATAGTTAGGCAAGAACAACAACAACAACTAACAAATCAAACTAATAACTCTGTTGATAGTTCAACAGGGTTAAACTATCAGTTTATGTATAAACAATTAGAAAGTGCGATTGAGGAAATTATGATTGAATATCCTAATGACCCTATTGTTAATAAACTGAAAGACAAAGTCATTAACAATCTAAGACCTATCCTACAAATAATTGTTAATGACCCTAATAATAATTTCAATCAATAACTAATAAACCCTAGCCGACACTGTCGGCTAGGGTATCACCTACCCTTCAGGGCTACCTGCTCAGCTACCATCTCGATCCCTGCCGATCCATAGAGGTACCAAATCTAGTATAGACATATAAACTTAAACACAACTGGTAGTTTCGCGTACAACTTACTGATGTATCTTAATGACGGGGCTTTAAAGCAAGACGAATACGTGTAGTTGCTAGAAAAATATTATGGGTTATATTAAAAGGGGACCCAATGGAAAAAGATTTATTAACAACCGATCAGTTAAGATTAGCTGTAGAAAAAAAATTAATTGAACACATAAAGTTGTGCCAGGATAATTTTATATATTTTGTGAAAAATGTATGGCCTGACTTCATTTGTCGTTTAGATAGGGATCCTAAAAAGTGGGGCCACCATCAACATATTGCATCAGAATTTACAAAAATTTCTAAATTAAAAAAAGGGAGGCTCATTATCAATATGCCTCCACGACATACTAAATCAGAATTTGCTTCTTATTTATTTCCTGCTTGGATGATAGGGAAGTTTCCTCATTTAAAAATTATGCAAGTTTCACACAACGCAGAACTATCATCTAGATTTGGTTCTAAGGTTCGTAATCTAATGGAACAGAAAGAGTATAAACAAATCTTTGGAGATGTTAAACTGAGAGAAGATAGTAAGGCTAAAGGCCGATGGGAGACCAATCATGGTGGGGAATACTATGCAGCGGGGGTTGGCGGTTCTATCACAGGACGAGGGGCGGACTTACTTATTATTGATGATCCACATACTGAACAAGATGCTTTATCTGAATCAGCTATGGAACGTGCATATGATTGGTATGTGTCAGGACCGAGACAGCGTTTACAACCGGGAGGATCAATCGTTATTGTTATGACACGATGGGCAGAAGATGATCTAACAGGTAGACTTATCAAGGCTCAAAAAGAAATCAAAGCTGACAAATGGAATTTAATTTCATTTCCTGCAATCTTACCATCAGGTAAACCTGTATGGCCTGAGTATTGGGAACTAGAAGAATTAGAAAAAGTAAAAGCATCGTTACCTATTAGAAACTGGTCTGCACAATATATGCAAGAACCAACTTCAGAAGAAGGTGCAATCTTAAAAAGAGAATGGTGGATACCTTGGGAGAAACCAACTATGCCAAAATTAAAACACGTCATTCAATCTTATGATACTGCGTTCAGTGCAAAAGAGACTGCAGACTATTCTGCTATTACAACTTGGGGTGTCTTCTTTCCAAAAGAAGATGGTAAGCCTGCATTAATATTATTAGATGCGTTAAGAGGTAAATATGATTTTCCAGAACTAAAAGCTATTGCAATGGAACAATTTAAATATTGGGAACCTGAATCAGTAATCATTGAGGCTAAAGCATCTGGAGAACCACTAATGCAAGAGTTTAGAAGAATGGGAATACCTGTAATTCCTTTTGTTCCTTCACGTGGAAAAGATAAACATTCAAGGGTCAACGCCTGCGCACCAGTCTTCGAAAGTGGTGGTATTTTCTATCCAAAAGACGAGAAATTTGCAGAGGAAGTTATTGAGGAATGTGCAGCCTTTCCACACGGTGCTCACGATGACTATGTCGACAGCACCACACAAGCTGTGCTAAGATACCGACAAGGAAACTTCATAGATTTGATAGATGACTATGAAGAAGAATTATATAAGGTTCCAAAGGAGTATAGATATTATGGCTGACAAAAGTAAATTAAAAGGTTTAAGTGACAAATATAAATCATTAGGATCATTTCCTACAACAACAGTGAATAAAAATTCACCTGTAAAATTTAGCTCGGCATTAAAAGATATGCCAAGACCAGCACCAACAACTGTTTCAAAAGTTGCTAGCAGTATTTTTAAAAAATCACCTATTGGTAGAATTGTAGATACAGCAGTAAAAGTAGGTGCAGGTGCAGGCGCAGGTTACGAGTATGCTAAATCAAAATTAAAAAACGAAGACAAGAAAAGCGAAGACGTCAAAGTAGATAAAAAAGCTACAGGTGGAATGGCTGACTACATTAAGGATTTACTATGAGTAAAAGAGATAAAATTAAAAAAGCTATTCCTATGGGAGCAGCTTTATTAGCATCTAACTATGTTGGTAAAAGAGCAGGTGAAGCGGATGCTACTTTAAACGCAGCGAAGAGAATCACAGGTATAGGTGAATTTGAAAAACCTCCTGCATTTGGATTTTCTATTAGTCCTGAAAGCAGAGTTAAATCAATGTTGAATTTATCTTGTGGCGGAATGGGCAAAGCAGTAAGGGGCGGAAAATTTATCGGAGTTAAGTAATGTCCGATAAAATGTCCGATAAAAAGCCTAAATTCAAAATAGGACCTAATATAAATATTTCTAAAGGTTCTTTTAATCCTGATCCTAAAGTTAAAGTCGAAACAGAAAATAGATATTATGGTGTTAAAGGTGAATATAACATCATTGATACTGATACAACTAATTTAAAAATTACTGGAAGCGTAGGCAAAGGTTCAGGTAGAGCTGATGTTGAACATCCTTTTGGTAAAGATACTTTTAAAGGACAAGGATCTTTCGATAAACAATTTGGAATTAAATTTACAAAAAAGTTTTCCAAAGGCGGTTCAGTTAAAGATTACATAAAGGATTTATTATAATGGCTGAATCATCTTTACAAAAATTATATAATAATAAAGGTGACACAGAACCAACATCTTCTGTTCCATCAGATTTTGAATACAAAGAAAAATATGAACCTTCTGCAACGCAAGGAATCGTAGGACTCGCTTTAGCTGGTGCCGGAGCCGTGGCTCTTAGAAACCCGATTGCTAGAGCCATTAACAAAACAATCAAACTTAAACCACCCAAGCTCCCCGAACCAACGCCCAGTAAAGAAGTTGTTGATGAAGTCTCAGGGATTTTAGCGATTGCTCCAAACAGAACAGAACGAGCTCAACAGTTAGTTAAGCAATCAGCAAAACAAGCTGAAGCAATGGCTATTATGGAAAGATCTAAAGAACTTAAAAAAATGGCTTATCATAATCCACTATCGTTTGGTGGAACTAAGAAAGACGGTATAGGTTCTTCGTTATGGGATTTTATTGCACGACACCCTATCGATACTGCAAGAAAACCTAAAGATTGGATTAGAGATTTTCAATCAAAAGGAATAGGTAATTTTAAAACAGGTAATCCTGATTTTAAAATGATTGATCAAGGTATTAAACGAGATGAGTTATGGGACTCTAACTTATTGCAATTAGACAAAGATGGTCGAGTCGTAGGTGGCTTTTTAAAATATGCTGATGAGAAGAATCTTCCATTAACTAAAATGGATTTATTATATATTGTAAACAAAGCTCCTGTTAATAAACTTGTTACAAAACGCTTCTCAACTAATCCTAAACTCGCTGATGAAGTTCAAGATATGAGTAGTAAGATCACAAATGCATCTTACAATTTAGAATCTAAATTATTAAGTCTACAAGCTAACTATGCTGGAGATGTAGCTAAACAAGAAAAGATTAAAGAAGCAATTACTTTTGTTAGAAATTTAAATAACAAAGAACAAATGAATGTTGTAAGAGGCACTGAAGAATCTTTACGACAAGGTATACATACTTCTTTTAATGAAGGCTTATTTAAAAGTCAGCTTAATCGATTAGGTCAAATTGATAAAGAGTTAAGAGACCTAGGTGTTGAGGTACCTGCTTCTTTTGCTGAAGAATTAGTAACTATACAAAACGCTAATCAAAATTTAATGAGAAGAGCAAGTTTATTTTCACAAGAAAATAAACTACCTAGATATGGTAGTCACGGAGACTATAGAAAACACGGTGGTTTAAGTTATCACGAAGATGTAGTTTATTATCCAGAAAAATTACCTTTTGGTATGCAATTACCTGAAGGATATCAAAAGCACTATAGTTCTCTACCTAATCAAATTTATCATGTAAGATATCAATATCGTCAAGGAGCAAATCCTAATCAAAGAATTATTTCAATTGATGAAATACAATCAGACTACCATCAAAAATTACAAAAAGAAAATCCAATAAGGGATAAAGTTGTAAACCCATTTGGAGCAGAGGTTGAGTTTTTTTCATCAAACAGAAAACTAGAGGGTTTATTAGATGAGATGAAACAAATTACAGACAAAGGTCGTAATATGACTAAAGAAGATATAAGAAAATATTATTCTTTAGAAAATGATTTTAATGAATTAAAAAAGAATACATTAAACTTAGCAAGTATTACCGAAAGAGATGTTTCTTTAAAACAAGATGCAATTCCATTCTTACCTTTGTATGGAAAAGAAAACTGGGGAGTGCACGCTATTAAAAATACAATTAAACAAGCAGCTCAAAGAGGAGATGCGGATTGGGTTGTAATAAATCCTGTTGAACAAATACATCATTTAAAAACATATGGTGGAAGAAACAGATTTTTAGGTGACTTAGAATTTTATGGAACAAGCACAGGTAAAGCAGGTTTTAAAAACTATGGAAGAAAACAAAATGTTGTAACGAGAGATCCAGAAGATAGAACCGATACATCAGCAACAAAACTAATTAAAGATTTAACAGATCCTAAAAAAGAAGCTACTATTCCTAATGTGATGAAAAAATTAGCAAGACAATACAATTCAGAGGTTAAAACTATTGAAGTTGCTAAATCAGATGTTAACAAACCTTTTAAAGTTATTGATACTAGAGGAACAGAAAAAGCAAAAGACTTTGGTTTAAAACCTGATGATGTATCAGATCATAGAGCAGCTTTTGCTAGTAGAAAAGATGCAGAGCTTTATTTAGATCAATTAAATCAAAGTAGTAAGTTTTATATTGATATGATTCCTGAAGGAGATCCAAGACTATATTATAAAGCTTTTGGTATAAAAATCACTCCTGAAATGAAAACTAAACCTTTCAAAGCTTACCAAGAAGGCGGTCTAGTCGTAAATATATTTGCATGATATTATAATTCTGTTATAACAAAAAGGAGATATATATCATGGCAAGCAAAAAACTAAAAAAAGCTTTAATTGCAGGTTTAGCAGGAGTAGCAGGAGCTAAAATGCTAGGTGCTGCGAATAAAGCTAAAATGGCTGCGTCTGCAGTTGATACAGGTGATCTTGGTTCTGAAATGGCTAACGACACTGCATTAGCAATGGGTGCTAGAAAAAATATGGAAGCTGGTATCGCGGCTAAAAAAGCTAGAGACGCAAATTCATTTTGGGGAAAAACTAAATCTTTTTTAAAAGATGAAATTTTTACTACCGATCCAAAAACTAAAGTTAGAGATATGTTACCTAAAATGGGACCTAGATCTTCTGAATCTTTTGGTCTAGATCCTTATAGTGCTAAAACAGGTAAAATGATTAAAGCTAATAACGGAACTATGGTTTTAGCTAGAGGCTGTAAGTTAGGAAGAAATAAAAGAACTATCATAACATAACAATGGCTGAAGTAGAAAAACAAAATGAACTTCCTGAAACTGAAGAAGTGGAAGAAGAAGTTGATGTAGAACTTGAAGGTGAAGATGTTCCTGAAGAACAAGAATCACCTGAAGAAGACTTTTACAGAAACTTAGCAGATGAAATGGACGAGAGAACTCTCGGACGAATTTCTCAAGAACTTATTTCAGATTTCAAAAAAGATAAAGTTTCAAGAGGGGATTGGGAACAAGCTTACACTCAAGGTTTAGACTTACTTGGATTCAAGTATGTACAAAATACTAGACCTTTCCAAGGTGCAAGCGGTGTTACCCATCCTCTTTTGTCAGAAGCTGTTACACAATTTCAAGCACAAGCATACAAAGAATTATTACCAAGTGATGGACCTGTAAGAACTCAAGTTATAGGTGCGGATACACAAGAAGTTTCACAACAAGCAGAAAGAGTTAAAGATTTTATGAATTATATGTTGATGGAACAAATGGAAGAATACACACCAGATACAGATCAATTATTATTTTATTTACCATTAGCAGGATCTGCATTTAAAAAAATTTATTATGATGAAATTAAACAAAGAGCAGTTGCTAAATTTGTACCTGCTGAAGATTTAGTTGTTCCATATTATGCAACAGATTTAAAAGATTGCGAAAGAATTACACACATTGTTAAGATGTCAGAGAACGATGTACTTAAACAACAAAAAGCAGGATTCTATAGAGATGTAGAATTATTACCTAAACAACCTGAAAGAAGTCCAATACAAGATAAGTTGAACGAATTAGAAGGTGTTAAACCTGCTGGAGAAAAAGAATATCAATATAATATTTTAGAAATGCATATTGATTTAAACTTAAATGAGTTTGAAGTAGAAAATGCAGAAAAAGAAGTTAAATTACCTTACATCGTATCTATTGATGAAGGTTCAGGAGAAGTTTTATCTATTTATAGAAATTATAATCAAGATGATGACACTTATCAAAGAAAAGAATACTTCGTACATTACAAATTTTTACCTGGTTTAGGCTTTTATGGCTTTGGTTTAATTCATATGATAGGTGGATTATCACGATCTGCTACTCAAGCCTTAAGACAATTGCTTGATGCAGGTACTTTAGCAAACTTACCTGCTGGATTTAAGTCTAGAGGTATCAGAATTAGAGATGATGACCAACCTTTTCAACCTGGAGAGTTCAGAGATGTTGATGCTCCCGGTGGAAATATCAGAGATCAGTTTCAAATTTTACCTTTTAAAGAGCCAAGTGCTACTTTATTCCAACTTTTAGGCTTCGTAGTACAAGCTGGACAAAGATTTGCAGCGATTGCAGACATGCAATTAGGTGAAGATGCTCAAAATAGAGCTGTTGGAACAACAATTGCTCTCTTGGAACGTGGTTCGAGGGTTATGAGTGCTATTCACAAGCGATGTTACTATGCAATGAGACAAGAATTTAGACTTTTAGCAAAAGTTTTTGCTGATTATTTACCTCCTGTGTATCCATATGCAGTTACAAACGCAGATAGATTTGTAAAATTACAAGATTTTGATGATAGAGTTGATGTAATTCCTGTTGCAGACCCAAATATCTTTTCAATGTCACAAAGAGTAACTTTAGCAAACGAAAATTTAAAAATTGCTATCTCAAATCCGCAAATGCACAACTTAAGAGAAGCTTACAGACGAGTTTATGAAGCTTTAGGAACAAAAAATATCGATGCATTACTAAAACCAGAAATAATGCCTCAACCTGAAGATCCTGCAACTGAAAATGCTAAATCATTACAGATGCAAATGTTAAAAGCGTTTCCTGAACAAGATCACGATGCACATATTATGGCTCACAGAGCTTTTATGGCTACAAGAATGGTTCAAATTAATCCAATGGTTTATGCTTTACTACAAGGACACATATCTGATCACATTGCATTAAAAGCGCACGGTGAAATTGGTGATATGGTACAAAATTCACCTGAATTACAAGCACAAGCACAAGCAGATCCTCAAGGATTTCAAGTTTTATTTAATTCTTTGGTAGCTAGAAAAGTTGCAGAGATCACTGCTCAACTTGCTCAAGAAGAAGCAGGTGGTCAAAAAGAAGATCCACTAGTTGCATTGAAACAAAGAGAATTAGATTTAAAAGCTATGGATATGCAAAGAAAGGCTATGGAAACTCAACAAGACATAGAAAGAAAAGCTATGGAGTTTGAAGATCGTATAGACCTTGATAAAATGAAATTAGAATCTGCGGAAGATCAAGCTGCAGAACGAATTAGAATTGCGGAGGAGAAAATGGATATGAACGAAAGAATACAAAGAGAGAGATCTAATGCCGCTAAACGACAAAGGTAAAAAAATTTTAGCTTCAATGGAGAAGCAATACGGTAAGAAAAAAGGTAAAACTGTTTTCTATGCTATGGAAAATTCTGGAAAATTAAAAGGAATTAAACAATTAAGAAGAGGAGGTTCTCCTAGTGAAGTTTCTGGATATGAAGCTGCATTATCTAGTGAACCTGGAATAAGCACATATTCTGACAGACAGACTTCATCAGTTAATTCAAGCGCAGGAGATGGCGGTGGTGGATCACCACAAGTAAATACAGGAGCAAAAACTACAGGTTCAACAGGAACTTCAGGTGGAGGTCCTGGACTATTAAACATAGGTAGAACTATTTTAACTATGAGTGCAAGTAAGTTATTTGAAGCACCAATCGGATTATTAACTGCAGGAGCTAAAACAGTTAAAAATCTCACAACTGATTTAAAAAATAAACCAACTTTAATGTCACAAAAATTTGTAGATACAGGTGATGAAGCTTTTTATAAAAAACCTAACTATACTTTAGGAGCTAATAACAATAGTGGAGATAATAACCCTTCTCTTTGTCCAGATGGAACAACACCTCCTTGTAAAACACCAGTAACACAAATTAAAAATCCTGTATCAACACCTAATCCATTTTTATCTGGTTTTAAAGCTTATGATGATGGTGGAGAAGTTGTGATATCATCTAACGTAGATAAAAGTTTATTATGATAAATAAAAAATTAACAACAACAGTTCCTCCTAAAAAAGGACCTAACTCACAAGTACCACCTGTTAAATTAAGTTGTGGTGGTATGCACAAAAACAACGGAGGTATGGGTTGTGGCTGTGATGATTGTATGAGCCAAGGTGCAAGAGGAACAAAACGTATTCAAGTTAAAGGTTTTAACTTTCAAGGAGTTAGATAATGTTTGCTTGGTTAAGAAGATTGTTTAAACCTAAACCATTCGAGCCTGTAATCTTTGAAAAGAAGCATTGTAATCATCACGAACAATTTAAAAAAGGCTGTGTGGAATGCAGAAGTTTAAATGTCAGTAATTAAATACGTTGGTAGTCAAATTGCTAAAAGAGTTTTAAAGAATAGACCAGATCTTCATAAAAAGTTTGATAAAATTATGAAAGAGGATGTAGATGTAACTATGTCTAATGAATCACAAATATCACAAGCACTAAGAATACTAAGGTCAGGTAAAATAGATAAAAAATCTACTGGTGGTGAGATAATTAAAGGTGGCGATTATATAAAAGATTTGTTATAAATCTTTAATGTTCGATCAACTTTCTAAAAAAGAACAATTAATATTACTTGCAGGTATTTTTGAAGGAGAAGGTTGGTTTGGCTTAAATAGAACTAACCATCCTACTTTTACTCCTACAGCTGTACTAGAAGTGCAAATGTCAGATGAAGACGTTGTACAAAAATTTCAAAGATATTGTAATACAAATAAAAAAATTCACTTTAAACGAAAAAGAAAAGAACACTACAAAGATCAATATCGTTTTACACTTTCAGGTAGCCGTGCTTTACAGCTTATGGAGGAAATGCTACCATATTTAGGTATAAGGAGAAAAGAACAATATTATGCCGTGGTTCAATCTATTGGGAATGGCCCTAAAAACTGGAGCCCACCTGTACTCGAACAAACAAAAGACGAAACAAGCAATGTCTGATGCTGCATTAAGAAATGCAGAAATGCAGGCTCGTGGAGAATTGGAATACAACGGTAAATTATTAGAAGCAAGAGAATCCGACTGGAAGGACGAATTTATTTTATTATTATTGTCAGCTCCTATAGTTTTGTTGGCTTGGGCAGTTTTTTCGGATGATCCAACTGCGATGGACAAAATGAAACTTTTCTTCGAATACTTTTCTCAACTACCATTCTGGTATCAGACAATTTTCGTAGGAGTAATCGCGAGCGTATACGGACTTAAAGCTACTGATTTAATCAAACGTAAGTAGTTGCATTTAAAATCCAAAGTGTTATAAGAACCTATGATTAGAGGAGACAGCTCAGATTATGAATTACTTAATAAATGGACTAAAGGATTTGATTGCCAAGGTTATAAATCTTGTGAGATTGGAGTTCGTGAGGGACTTGGGTCTAAGATTATCATGGATAATGTTATCAATAATTATATTCATGTGGGCGTTGATCCATATGGTAATTTAAAATACCAACATTATGATACTACAGGTGCGTATACCTGTGACTATACTGATGAGATGCGAGATACAATGTTAAACGATTTCTATCAATATAGAAATGCTGGTAAGTTTGTATTATGCAATATGACAGATACTAAATTTATGAATGACTCTGAACATAGATTTTCAGAGTTTGCATTTGTTCATTTTGATGGTCCTCATATGACTAAAGATGTTATAACTGAAGCAGTTTGGTTTGCTAATAGAACTGCACCTATTACAAGATTTGTATTTGATGATTATACTAAATATGAAATGCCTTTAATTGAAACTATATTAAAAAAATATGGTTTTAACTTAGCTGAACAAGGAAAAAATAAAATTTTATTAGAAAAAAATGAATCTTGATTTAGATACGTTACAAAGTATCAAACATTTCATTAATAAAAGAATTACCCAAATCAAAGAGGATTTGGTGTACCATGTAGACACAATCGACAGACTATCGTATTCTAGAGGGAAACTCAGCGCTTTAGAAACGCTGCTTCAGGATCTTAAAGACCTGCAGAGAAACGAGGAGAATGTCGATGACGATAATAACACCTGATTCCACTTTAGTTGGAGTCAATAAAGTAAATAATGGTGTCGCGCCTGATTCAAAAGAATCACCGATACCCACTGATCCAGCAGGGATCGAAAAATATCTTTCAGTAATACCAAAACCAGTTGGTTATAGACTTTTAGTTAGACCTTATGCGGGTCCTAAAAAAACTAAAGGTGGAATTTATCTTACTGATAATGCAAGTGAAACTATTCAAATGACAACCGTTGTAGGTTTAGTCGTTGAGATGGGTGATCTTTGTTATCAAGATAAAGAAAAATTTCCAAAAGGTCCTTGGTGTAAGAAAGGTCAATTTGTAATCTACGGTAGATATGCCGGTTCTAGATTTAAAACAAAATATGGTGAACACCGTATTTTGAACGATGATGAAATCATCGCAACAATAGATAAACCAGAAGATATTCTGCATTTATATTAAGGAGGAAACATCAAATGGCTGATGCACAAGAACAAGCTAAGATAGAACCTGAAGTTGAACTTGATTTAGACGATGTTAAAGAAACAGAAGTTAAAATTGAGGAACAACAAAAGGAAGAATCTAAAGAAGCCAACTTAAATGTTGGTGAAGTAGACTTAGGTTATACAGATCACGACAAGGAGCAACCAAAAGAAGAAGTTGTTGTTGAAGAGATCGAAGAACCTAAACAACAAACACAACCTACAGAAGATCCAGATGATTTAACTAAGATATCTGAATCTGTAAGGAAGAGAATAGACAAACTAACAAGAAAATACAGAGAAGCTGAAAGAAGAGAAAAAGCTGCTTTGGATTTTGCAAAAGGTTTACAGAAAAAGTATGACGATTCTGTAACTAAATATGATTCTGCAGATGAAAAATATCTGAAAGAATTTGACGCTAGAGTTGATTCTCAAAGAGAACAGGTAAAAAGAAAACTCAAAGAAGCTATTGAAAATAATGATGCTGAAAAAATTATGGAAGCTAACGATGAGTTAACTAGATTATCTGTTGAAAAAGAAAAAGCTAGAATTAAGATGGCTGATAGAGAAGCTAGACTTAAACAGCTAGAAGAACAGAAAAATAGCGTTAAAGAAGAGCCAAAATATACTCAACAAGACGTAGTACCAGCCGAGCCTAGTAGAAAAGCTCAGGATTGGGCGTCTAAAAACACTTGGTTTGGTAATGATAAAATCATGACAAACGCAGCAATGACTGTACACGAAGATCTAGTGGGTATGGGAGTTGATGTAGAGAGTGAAGAGTATTATAATGAGATTGATAAACGTATGAAGGAAAATTTCCCTCACCGTTTTCAATCTGAGCAACGAAGACCCGTCCAAAAAGTTGCTAGTGCTGGCAGAAGTCAGCAGGGACGTAGATCTGTGAGACTCACCAAATCACAGGTGGCTATTGCCAAAAAATTAGGGGTGCCACTAGAAGAATACGCTAAATACGTGAAGGAGGTACAATAAGTATGAGCGATAATATAAAAAGAACTTCACGCGCGTCAGAAGAAGTAAAAGAGGTTAGAAATAAACCTTGGACGCCACCATCATCTCTGGATGCACCACCTGCGCCAGACGGTTATGTCCATAGATGGATAAGAACCGAGAGTATGGGTTTTCAGGATACGGCAAACGTATCTAAGAAAATGAGAGAAGGTTGGGAATTTGTGAGAGCCGAAGAGATTAAAAATCAATTAGGTGATCACTCTTATCCAGTCATAGCTCAGGGAACTTACGCAGGTTTGATCGGGGTTGCTGGCCTTGTGTTGGGAAGGATACCTGAAGAAATTGTTAAAAGCCGTGCTGAGTATTTTAGAAAAATTACTCAAGATAGAGTAGACGCGGTGGACAACGATGTCATGAAGGAACAACGACCGGAGATGCCTATTAATATTAGTAGACAATCTCGCGTAACTTTTGGTGGAGGAAACAAATCCTAATGATTTGGTAAAATTCACACCGAAGTAAGTTAATAAAAATATATAGGAGAAAAACAATATGGCTAATACGGCTGAAAAATATGGTCTAAGACCAGTAAGAAAGTTAGATGGCTCTCCATTTATTAACGCACAAAACAGATATAGAATTGCAGCGAACTATGGTACGCCAATTTATCAAGGTGACTTGGTAAAACCTGTAACAGGTGGTGGAATCCAAAGAGCAGTCGCAAATACTTCTGATCTTGTAGTGGGCGTTTTTAACGGAGTATTCTACACAGACCCTACTACTCAGAAGCCGACTTGGAAAAACTATTATCCTGGAACTGTTAATGCTAGTGACATTGTCGCTACTATTATCGATGATCCAGATGTAGTTTACTCAATCGACTCTGATGGAGCGTTTGCAGTAGCAGACATCTTTAAAAACTTCGCAATAACAAACGCTGGCGGTAGCACGTTATCTGGAATTTCACAAGTTCAATTGGACTACAGTGTATCTGGATTAACAACAAGTGGTACTGTCCTTCAAGCAATTGACATTTCTCAAGACACGAGAAGCGACACTGCTGGAAGTGTGAACGTAGATGTATTGGTTAGAATTAATAACCACTTCTATGCTCAAGGCACAGGTATATAGGAATAGGAGAATAAATTATGGCTATATCACGATCACAACTAGTTAAAGAACTAGAGCCAGGATTGAATGCACTATTCGGCCTGGAATACAACAGATACGACAACGAGCATGCAGAGATCTTCATGGCTGAAGCTTCAGACAGAGCGTTTGAAGAAGAAGTTATGTTATCTGGCTTTGGCACAGCAGCAACAAAAGCTGAAGGTGCTATGGTCACATTTGACCAAGCTTCTGAAGTATATACTTCAAGATACACTCATAATACTGTGGCGTTAGCATTTGCTATCACAGAAGAGGCAATTGAAGATAACTTATACGACAGATTAGCGGGCAGATACACAAGAGCTCTTGCTAGATCAATGGCGCAATCTAAACAAATCACAGCAGCAAATGTATTAAACAATGCGTTTAATACAGGCGGAAGCTATAATGGAGGTGACGGTAAAGCACTTTGTACTACTGACCACCCATTAGCAAATGGTGGAACATTCAGAAATGAATTATCTACTGCTTCTGATTTGTCAGAAACTTCGTTAGAACAAGCGTTAATAGACATCGCAGCGTTCGTAGACGAAAGAGGATTAAAAATCGCTACTATGGGTAGAAAATTGATAATTCCAAAAGAATTACAATTTACTGCAGAGCGAATTATGAAATCACCTTTATCTACAACACCAGGTGGTTCTGCAGCGTTTGCGAAAAACGACATCAACGCAATGATGAACATGGGTATGATTCCAGAAGGTTACAGAGTTAACCATTTCTTGACTGATACTGATGCATTCTTCATTATGACTGATGCGCCAAACGGTTTGAAACACTTTGTAAGATCGCCAATTAAAACAGCGATTGAAGGTGACTTCGACACTGGTAACGTAAGATTTAAAGCTAGAGAAAGATACAGCTTCGGTTGGTCTGACCCTAGAGGAATCTTTGGTTCGCCAGGAGCGTAATCAATTTAATATAGGGGCGTAGTATTTACGCCCCTATACTTTACCCTTATAATGGAGATAATATGAGTTTTAAAAGTGATATTCAGGCTACAAGATCAACAGACGGTAACACAGGTACTGCAGTTATTGCACAGCCAATTAGATTAAGAGGAATTATTATTGCATCGGACGGAACAGGTGCAGGTCTATTAGAATTAACAACAACTTCAAATTCAGGTGACACGCTTTTTATCGGTGATGTACCTAGTGGAGATGTAATTAACTTTTCATTTCCAGAAGATGGTATTCTTTTTCCAAAAGGAATTTTTGTTAAAACAAAAACTAAAGTTACAGCGTATACTTTACTAACAGATAAATATTCTGGTCCAGGATTAACTGTTTAGAGGTAAAATATGGATTACTATGCTGACTTAGGTATAGAGATCGATGGATATGCAAAAGGTGGTATGCCTGCGCGTAACAAGAAAAATTTCAGATCTACAAAATCTGGAGCAGGTATGACGGCAGCAGGGGTCCGTGCATACAGAAGAATGAACCCTGGGTCAAAATTAAAAACAGCTGTAACAGGCAAAGTTAAAAAAGGAAGTAAAGCAGCTAAAAGAAGAAAATCTTTTTGTGCTAGATCAGCAGGGCAAATGAAGATGTTTCCAAAAGCTGCAAGAGATCCTAATTCAAGATTAAGACAAGCAAGAAGGAGATGGAAATGCTAAAATTTTATGAATGTTTAAAACAAACTTTTAAAAAAAATATTCACAAAGAATCTAAATGTTATATTTGTAATAATACTAAGTATACTTGCAGTTTAATTACAACGGTTATTATAGGTATAATACTTTTTATCATCTAAACATAGGTTTATAATTAGCCTATGAAAATTTCTGAAAATACAAATATTGGTTTACCATTACGTAACTTAATTGGTTTGATTGCAGCCATAGTTATAGGCGCGTGGTTTGCATTTGGTGTAATTGAAAGATTAAATCGATTAGAGACAAAAAATCAATTGTTTGAAAAAGATTTACTAGAAGCTAGTATTCAAAAGCCTATTGACCAAGAGCAGTTCATGCTTCTTGAATACAATGCGAAAAAAATAGAAGAACACGAAGAACAACTTAAACAAAATGTTCATACAGGTGTTATGATTGATATGATGGAAAAGGAAATTGAAAAACTTAAAAAAGATGTCGAAAAACTTAAAGATCAAACAAGAGATATTAAGTTTAGTAATGGAAACGGAAACGGGCATTAATGCTGGAACTTTACAAGAATATGACTACACTTGTGAAGATTCTGAATGTGAGTGGAAACAAATAACTGAATATTGGAGGAAGTAATGTCTGATAGAGAAAAGATAAATAAAAATATGATGATTAAACATAGTTTAAAAAAAACTGAATCTCGAAAACAAATGAAATTTTTTCAGTACTTAAGAAAAGAAGTTGATATAGGTGCTGGTGGTACACAAAAATATGTTATTAAAAATGGACCTAACAAGGGAAAAATTGTAGGATGATACAAACAGTTATTGCACTTTGTTTATTTATAGGTGGAGAACTTGTAGAACACAGAATACAAGATAATTTATCTACCTGTTTAAAAATGAAAAGAGAAGCCACTAGAAATATGGATATGACTAACAAACAGTTTATGTGTGGTGAAGTAGAAGCAGAACTTGAAAAAAATATAGATGGTAGTAAAAGTATAAGTAAAATTATAAAACCAAAATAATGAACCTTACCCGTAACTTTACTCTTTCAGAGTTAATTAAATCAGACACAGCTATTCGTAAAGGAATTAATAATAATCCTAATGCGGGACAAATAGAAAAACTTAAATTACTTTGTGAAAATATATTACAACCAGTAAGAGATAGATTTGGAAGAGTTACAGTTACTTCAGGATATCGCTCTCCAGAATTATGTTTAGCTATTAATAGTTCAATAAATTCTCAACATACAAAAGGAGAAGCAGCAGATTTTGAATGTCCTGGTGTAGATAATGCAGAAGTTGCTGAATGGATACATAGGGAACTTCCGTATGACCAGCTTATCCTTGAGTACTACACTCCAGGAGAACCTTCAAGCGGGTGGATCCACTGTAGTTGGGTAGCAGAAGATAGAAGAGCTAGTTTTTTACACGCATTTAAAAAAGATGGACAAACTAAATATAAACCTATATTAGGTAAGGTAAAGGATTTAATATAATGGCAATATCAAGATCACAGATGACGCAACAAATAGATGGTAAACTTAGAGGAGCTAGAAAGAAAAAAGCACCTGCAGGTTATCACTATATGCCTAACGGCAGATTAATGAAAGATTCTGCTCATGCGAAAAAAAAGAAACCCAATAGCAGAAAAGCTTAGAAGTTTACTCTTTAGGTCTAAAGTGGTAAAATCTAAAAAGTTATATAACCGCAATGAAGAGAAGTTATACACTCTCAAAGTGGCCACTAAAAATTATGATGAAAAAGATTAAAGAAATAATTTGCAAGATTTTTAATATTAAGCAATGTGCTTGTAAAAAAACTAAAGTATTTTTGGAGGAAGGTATCTAATGGCTAAAAAAGGACCTTGTTGGGAAGGATACGAAATGGTTGGTATGAAAACTAAGAATGGTAGAAAAGTACCTAACTGTGTTCCTAAACCAAAAAAAGCACAAAAAGGTTTATCAGTTGATCACGCTAAATCACATAGACCAATTATGGAAACTGAAACTTCTGGTGAATATAAAAAAAGAAGTGAGTATTTTGGTAAATTTGTAAAACACGATTCAGCAGATATTGAATTATCTAACCCTAGCTTAGTATCTTATTATGGAGATTTACTAAAGTAAGTCATAGTGTTATTATACTATATCAATTAAGGAGTTTATTATGATGAAAATGGGTGGTGGGCACAAAGCCTACAAAATGACTGGTAAAATTGGAAAAGCTAAATACGGTAAGATGATGAAAGCTAAAACTGGAAAACTTACTACAGCTCAAAAAAAATTACCTTTAGAATTACAAGAAGCAATTAAAGCGTAAGGTTATGAAATGGCTACATCGGGAACTACATCGTTTAATATCACGATTGACGAAGCTATTGAAGAAGCTTACGAAAGATGTGGTGTAAGAACTAATTCAGGTCACGATATTAAATCTGCTAGAAGAAGTTTAAATCTTTTATTTTCTGAATGGGGAAATAGAGGAATTAATCTTTGGAAAGTAAAATCAGAAACATTAACTCTTGTAAACGGAACAGCAACTTACAATACACCAAGTGATTGTAATGATGTACTTGAAGCTGTTGTAACTACAACAGGTGGTACTCAACAAACATTAACTAAAATTTCTAGATCTGAATATATTGCTATTCCAAATAAGACTGATACAGGAACTCCTTCTCAGTATTACGTAAACAGACAAATTACACCAACTATAAGTTTATATCTGGCTCCTGATACGAGCGCCGTGACGAATATATTCTATTATTATCTTGCAAGAATACAAGATGCAGGAGCTTACTCCAATACAACTGATATGCCATTTAGATTTTATCCTTGTATGGTTTCAGGATTAGCATTTTATTTATCACAAAAAATTGCACTAGATAGAGTTCAAATGTTAAAAATGTTATATGAAGATGAATTAAAAAGAGCATTAGATGAAGATGGTCAAAGAACATCTGTTTACATCACACCTAATGTTTATTACCCACAAGGATCATAATGGCATACGCAAAAGGTAAATATTCACAATCCATATCTGATAGATCAGGACAAGCTTTTCCATATAGAGAAATGGTAAAAGAATGGAATGGTTCTTGGGTACATATATCTGAATTTGAAGCTAAACACCCACAACTAGATCCTAAACCACATATGGCAGATCCTGTTGCACTATGGAATGCAAGACCACAAAGAGCTGCACCTGTAACAGTTTATTTAGATCCTCAATATTGGGATGGACAATTTTTATCAAATGGAATGCAACCTGATACTTCTCCATTAGAAGAAAATAATAAAAGACAAGTAGGTACTAGAACAGGGAGAGTTACAATAGTAATATCATAATATGACCTTTGCTGAATTATTACAAAAAGTTAGAGATTACACTGAAGTAGATTCAAATGTATTAACTGATTCTATTTTAGATAGTATGATTAGAGATGCTGAACTTCGTATTTTTAGAGAAGTCGATGCTGACTATGCTAGAGAATATGCAACAGCAAATCTTAATATTAATTCACCTTACTTATTACTTCCTAATGTTACTGCTTCTTCTGGAGTAACTTCTACTAGAAGAGCTATTATTGTTAGGTCTTTTTTAGTTTATGATTCTTCTCAAAGTCCTACAACTAAAGAATATTTAGACAAAAGAGATACAACCTTTATATTTGAATATAATTCAACAGGAGCTACAGGAGTTCCTAAATATTATGCAATGTGGAAGGAAACTTCAGTTATTATGGCTCCTACACCAAATGCTCAATATCAAGTTCAATTAAGTTATATTTATACACCTGATCACTTATCAGCTACCAATACCACAACTTACTTATCTGATAATGTTCCTGATTTATTGTTTTATGCTACTATGTGCCAAGCCTATGAGTTTTTAAAAGGGCCGATGGATATGTACAAAGTCTATTCTGACAAGTATAATGTAGCTATACAAAGCTTTGCGTTAGAGCAAATGGGCAGAAGACGTAGAGATGAGTATATGGATGGAGTGCCTAGAGTTAAAATACCTTCGCCTTCACCAAATAATTAAAGATTTTAAACATTAAGGAGAAAAAACATTATGGCAATTTCACAAGCAGTAGCCAATTCTTTTAAATCAGAAATACTACAAGGTATTCACGATTTAGAGTCAGGTGGTGACGTATTTAAATTAGGATTATACACATCAGTCGCAGTTTTAAGTTCAGCTACGACTTCATACACAGCAACAAGTGAAGTGGCAAATACAGGCCAGTACGTAGCTGGAGGCGGTGTATTACAATCACAACAAGTTTCACTAGCAACAGGCGGAGTCGCTATCGTTGACTTTGCAGATTTATCTTTCACAGGAGTAACATTAACTGCGAGAGGTGCTTTAATCTATAACTCAACTGAAGCTAAAAAAGCAGTTTGTGTTTTAGATTTTGGTTCTGATAAAACTGCAACTTCTGGAACTTTTACTATACAATTTCCAAACTTTACTTCTTCGTCAGCAATTTTAAGAATTGCATAAGGAGAAGTATGAATGTCTACTACTTGGGGGCAATACACCTGGGGTTCTAACTCATGGGAAAGTAATTTAAATACAATTACCCCAAGTAGTAATACAATTTCAATTTCAACTAATGATGTAGCGGCTTTTCCCTTAAATGGATGGGGAGGTCAACAGTGGGGAGCTAACCTTTGGGGTAATCTTACTGATAATGGTGCTGAAGTTTCTGGAATTCAAATAGCTACATCTTTGGGAGAAGAAACCGTAGATGGTGAGATTAATTCAGGTTGGGGAAGACAAACTTGGGGTGTAAATGGTTGGGGTATTTTAGGTACTCTTCAACTTCAAGGTAATCAAATTAATACAGTTGTTGAATCAGTAACAGTTGATGCTCAAATACAAATAGGTTGGGGTGGTTTATATTGGGGTGCAGGAGAATGGGGTGAATTATCTTCTCCAGAAGTTCAATTAACAGGTGAATTAATTAACACAACAACAGATACAGTTACAATTAAAGCAAATGCAAATGTTGATGTAACAGGTCAACAAAGAAGCATAACTACAGGAAATGAAACTGCTGGAACATCTGTTTTAGTAACTTTAAATCCATTAACTCAATTAGATATAGATACTGACGGAGTATTTGCAGGTGAATTAGTTGTTGTTGAAGTTAGTTCTCCAGCAAATGATGAGTGGGGAACAGAATACTGGGGCGCAGGTCAATGGGGCGTTGGAGATGGTATCACTATTATTACAGGTACTGAAACTGAAAATACAGGTACAGGTTCAGTTACATTAACAGGTGAAGAAATAAATGTAACTACAGATACATTAGAACAAGCTTCTATCTATTCATTTACTGGTGAAGAGTTAAATATTTCTACTGACGGAGTATTTGGTGGTCCAAATATTGAAGTACAAGTAAGAACAGCCTCTGCTGTAAATTGGGGTTATGCTCCATATGGAGAAGGTCAATGGGGTCAAGGTGTTGGAACTGATATTGGAATAGGTGGTGAAGAAGTTGCTACACCTAGTGTTGAAGTAGATGTTATAGGTATTGCAACTACAACTAATGTTGAAGATGTAAGTATATCAGGTACAGCAACACTAAATTTAACAGGTGAACAAATAACAACAGCTATTGGTAATGAAGATGCCTTTACAAATGTTAATGTTCAAGTAACAGGTCAACAATTAGGGCCATTCGAAATAGGTGACTATGCTGCAGGTATTAGTATAATTGTTGAACCTACAGGAGTGACAAGCACAGTAAGTACGGGTATAATGGGTATAAACGCGTGGGCTGTTGTTGATCCAGGAACTGCTCCTACTTGGACAGTAGTTGACATAGCAGCGTAATGGAAATAAAATTTAAATATTATAAAAAAGGATAAAAATTATGGCATCAAGTTATTCTACAGATTTAAAACTCGAACTGATGGTAACGGGTGAAAACTCGGGTACATGGGGAGATAAAACAAATACAAATTTAAACTTATTACAACAAGCAATTGCAGGTTATGAAGCTATCGATGTTGCATCAGCAGATGTAACTTTAACTATGTCTCAAGCTGCATTATCAAATGCTAGAAACATTGTATTAAAATTAACTGGAACTTTAGCAGCAAATAGAAGTGTTAATGTACCAGATGGAATTGAAAAAACTTACATTGTTGTAGATGGTACAACAAGAGCAGGTTTTACTTTAACTTTTAAAACAGTTTCTGGATCAGGTGTAACAATACCTGCAGGTAAATCAGTAATGGTTTATTCTGATGGAACAAATGTTGTTGATGTATTTTTCTTAAAAGATATTGTTGAAGATACTACACCTCAATTAGGTGGTAACTTAGATGCAAACGGAAACAATATTTTAATTGATAATGGAAACTTCATTGGAGATGAAAACGGTTTAGAGCAAATTAAATTTGCTACAACTGCATCTGCTGTTAACGAATTAACAGTAACAAATGCTGCGACTGGAAATGCTCCAAATGTATCAGCAACAGGTGGTGACACTAATGTTGATTTAAATTTAACTCCAAAAGGAATTGGAAGAATAACTTTTAATGGAGCAGGTAAAATTCAACATGTAGCTGAAAAAGTTACTACTGAAGCGACAGCTGCTACAGGAACAGTTAACTATGATGTTATTACTCAGGCTGTTTGGAATTTTACAACAGATGCGTCAGGAAACTGGACTCTAAATATTAGAGGAGATGGTTCTAATTCACTTGATTCAATTATGGACACAGGAGAGTCAATTACTGTTGTTCATGCAGTACCTCAAGGTGGAACAGCTTATTATAATTCAGCAGTACAAATTGATGGATCTGGAGTAACTCCAATATGGCAAGGCGGTTCTGCACCTACTGCAGGAAACGCTAGTAGCACTGATGTTTATTCATATACTGTTATAAAAACAGGATCTGCAACATTTACTGTTTTAGCAGCACAAACACAGTTTGCATAATAGGAGGAATATAAAAAAATGCCAATTTTAGGTTCTAGAGCAGCTGGAGCGGTAAAAGCTTTTGGTTTGTCAGCTGGCGGTAAAAAAATTCTTGAACTAGATTATTTAATTTTATCCGGAGGCGGTGGAGGCGGAAATGCTTACAACTCTGGAGGCGGAGGAGCAGGAGGTCAAAGAACTTCTTTTCCTGGTGGAACTAAACTTAGTTTTGTATCTGGAGAACCTTACACAATTACTGTAGGATCAGGAGGAGCAGGAGCAACAGGCCCAAATTATGACGCTCCTAATCAGAGTCCAGGTGGAAATTCTACTATTGCTTATTTAGATGGTAATTTTTCTTCTACAGGTGGAGGAATGGGAACAAGAGATGGAACAGGTGATCCAGGAGGATCTGGAGGTGGAAACGGTAATGGAGCAGGAAATGCTGGAGGATACACACCACCAGAAGGAAATCCAGGAGGACCAGGTCCTGCTGGAGGCGGCGGTGGATCAGGTCAAACTGGACAACCAAGATCTGGAGGAAATGGAGTAGCTAATTCAATAACAGGTTCATCAGTAACTCGTGGCGGAGGCGGTGCTGGTGGTTTAGAAACTCCCACTGGAAGCGGAAATGCGTCAGGAGGATCTGGCGGCGGTGGTTCGGGAGGAAATAACTCGAGTGGCGGAAGCCCGGGATCAAACGGACTCGGCGGCGGAGGCGGCGGAGGCGGTGGAGGCCCTGCCCCAAGTTATCCAGGTAAAGCATCTGGAGCCGGAGGATCAGGTATTATTATTGTAAGAGGACCTTCTGATGTAACTTTAACTGTTGCTCCAGGAAGTAATACAGTTACTACAGATGGACCTACAGGAGATAAAATTGGTACATTTAACGTAAGTGGAACTTTAACAGTAGAGTAATATGAAAAATTTTGCAATTTTAAATGATGAAAATAAAATTACTTCTGTAATAGTAATTGATGATGCAGATGTTAATAATAATGGTGGTGATTTTTCTGTTGAAGCAGAAAATTTTGTAAAGCAATTATTAAAAATTAATAATATAAAACAATACGCTTCTGATGGTTCTATTAGATACAATGCTGCTTGTATAGGTGGAGAATATGATGCAGTTAATGATGCTTTTATATATCCAAAACCATTTGAGTCTTGGACTTTAAATAATCAATTTAAATGGGAATCCCCTATTCCATATCCTGATGATGGAAGTTCCTATGTATGGAATGAAGCTACTCAGTCTTGGGATTTAGCTCAATAATAGTTGAAGTTGCAATAATAATTCTTTTTTCTAAAACTACTTCTTTTAATGGGCAATGGTGTAAATTTGAATCAAATATATACCAATGATGTAAATGAGGTTTTATTAAAGAAAAAAAATAGTTATTTTCAAAACAAGTCCCAGTAGGTGTTTTTGTAATATAACATATACCTGATATTTGTTTTATATTTTTACCTTTAAATTTTTTATTAAAATGATTGTGCCAAACAGAAGAAATTTCTTTATTTGATTCAGTTAAAAAAACCCAACTTTTGTTTTCTATAATTTTAAATTTATTAAATTGTTTTTTTAGACAATTAAAATAATATTTTTTCAATTGCTTTATTTCTTTATTATTTAGGTCAAATAAATTTGGTGCAGATTGATACTTTGGATGAGTACAATTAGGATAACTATAACAACAGCTGTTATCTTTTAAATATTTTAAAAGCTCATCTTTTATTTTTAGATTATTCAATTCAGGGTATTTATATATTATAATAGGTAAATTAATAAGATTTTGCATAAAAGTACATAATATTGACTTTATACTTTAAAATCAATATACAAATGTTTAACTTAATAAATTAATGATATACAAATTTTTATATTGGTATTTTACGGCAGCTATATCAAAAGAAAACTGTGAAAAAATAATAAAAACTGGTTTTTCAAGTAATGTTAGACAGGGTACAATTATGTCTATGAATCCTAAAGATTTAAGTAAAAAAGATTTAAAAGCTTTAGAAAAAACAAGAAAATCAAATGTTTCTTTCATTCATGAACAATGGTTGTGGGACATAATTCATCATTATGTAAAAATTGCAAATAAAAACGCTGGATGGAACTATACTCTTACTCATTCAGAAGGTAGTCAATTTACAATTTACAATAAAAATAATTTTTATAATTGGCATCAAGATGCTTATCAAGCAGACAAAGACCCTAAATTTAATAGAAAAATTTCTTGTGTCATAAATTTATCTGATCCAAAAGACTACAAAGGAGGAGAATTACAATTCTGTGATCCTAAACCAGGTGAAAAAAATAAAATTTTAACAGCAAAAGAAATAATGCCTCAAGGATCAGTATGTGTATTTACCGCTAATACTTGGCATAGAGTTACACCAGTTACTAAAGGTTTAAGATATTCTTTAGTTAATTGGAGTTTAGGAGAGCATCTAAAATAAAATGAAAAAAATTCATTATAAAATAGTTAGAAATGCAATTTCTAAAGATTTAGCAGATTTTATTTATACTTATTTTTTATTAAAAAGATCAGTATTTGTTCAATTAACTCAAAATCCAATTTATAAAAATTTAAATATAAATGAAAATAATAGTAATTTATTTGGAAAATTTAATGATCCTCAATCGCCAGAAGCTTTTTCTTATTATTCAGATTCAGCTATGGAAACATTATTAGAAAAAATAAGACCCATAGTACAAAAAAAATTAAATAAAAAATTATTTTCAACTTATTCTTATGCTAGAATTTATGTAAAAGGATGCGAGTTAAAAAGACATATAGATAGACCTAGTTGTGAAATATCGACTACTTTGAATTTAGGGGGTGATATATGGCCTATCTATTTAGAGATTCCAGAAACAAAAGAAAAAATTAAAATTACTTTAAAGCAAGGTGATATGTTAATTTATAAAGGTTGTGAAGTTTATCATTGGAGAGAAAAATTTAAAAAAGAATTATGTGCACAGGTATTTCTTCATTATAACGAAGATAAAAAACAAAACAAATCTAGGATATATGATGGAAGACCTCACTTAGGATTACCAAAAATATAAGGAGATAAATTATGGATATAAAAAAACAAGAACAACTCGAAAAAGAAATACAAGATTTAAAAGATCTTGTTAGTATGGAAAAACAAGTAAAAGCAAATGAAGTTATAATTAATAGAGATTTAAAAAAACACATCATTAATCTAGAAATTACAATAGAAACATTACAAAAAATAAATGATACCTTTTTAGAAAAAATAACAGAACTAAAACAAATTATTAGAGATAAGCTGTAGTGATAGTACAAGAAATAAAATGTCCTTTTATAAAGATAAAGGTAAAGAATCATAAAAAATATAAAGCTAAATTATTAAAATTAATTAAAAAAACCATAAATCAAAAACTAGAATATCCTTATTCGGTTGTTTCTAAAAGTGATTGGTATGTTGAGGATAATAGTAAAAAACTTTATTTAACAACATTTGCTGAAATGTTAAAACCTGAATACAATCAAATTTTTGATTACTTTAGTTCTAATAAAATAGATATGCAAAATGTTTGGTTTCATATTTATGAAAAGAATGATGTTTATGCTTGGCATACCCACCCAAGATGTAATTTTACTAATATATACTTTTTAGATTTACCTAACAAAAAAGACAAAACTTTAATAAAAGATATGTATGGTAAAGAATATAATTTCGACGTAGAAGAAGGAGATCTAATAACTTTTCCTGCTTTTGTTGTTCATAAATCTCCCAAAACTACTACAAACAAAACAGTTATTGTATTTAACAGTTCTTATTCTTATGAACATAAAGATTAAAGATAACCTTATAGATAAAAAAATATTAAATAATATTTATAAAACTTTTGAAAGTAATACTTTTCCATGGTATTATTACAGTTCTACTGCATATGAAAATGATAAAAAAGATTTTTATTTTCAATTTGCACATATATTTTATATCAATGATATAATTAATAGTGATTATTTTAATATATTAAATCCAATTTTAAATAAAATTAATCCTAAAAAAATAATTAAAATAAAAGCAAATTTAACTACAATGTATAATAAAGTTGTTCCTTTAAAACTTCATACTGATTTTAAAGAAGAAGTAAAAGGAGCTACAACATCTGTTTATTATATAAATGATAATAATGGTTACACAGTTTTTCCAAAACTTAAAAAACAAATAAAAAGTAAAGCTAATAGACTTGTTAGTTTTCCTGTAAATACAGAGCATACTGGCACTACTCATACGAACAAAAAAATTAGATTAGTTATTAATTTTAATTATTTTAAATAAATGAAAGAAGAAAAATTTAAATTAGATAGTTTTATAGGTGGGTGGTACATTAATGAAAAAGTATGTGATGAATTAATTAATTTTTTTGAAAATAATAAACATAGACAAAATCCTGGTTTATGTAGTTATGGAGTTTATCCAGAAAAAAAAATAAGCACTGATATATCTATATCAGGATATGATTCAGCATTAGATAATTATAATGATGAACTACAAAAATGTTTAGTTGAATATATGAAAAAATATCCACAAATAAACCAACATGATAGATTTATCTCTACAATAGAAAATTATCAAATTCAAAAATATAAAAAGAATGAGGGGTTTTTTGCTGAACATTCTGAAAGAGGTGGACTATCAACTACAAAAAGAATGTTAGTTTTTATGACATATTTAAATAATGTGGAAGATGGAGGAACAATTTTTAAGTATCAAAATATAACTACTAAAGCAGTAAAAGGTTTAACTGTGATTTGGCCTTCAGATTTTACTCATATACATAAAGGTCAAATAAGTAAAACAAAAGAAAAATATATTATAACTGGTTGGTATAATTATTATTAGTCTTCTATGAATATAGTAGATAGATTTTCTGAAAATTTAACAGCTATCGAATACCCAAAAGAAAAGGCATCTTGGAATATTGCAGGTATTATAAAAGACAAAAATGCTTTTTATAGATTTGATGTAAGGGATATGTTTAATCTTCCTGATGGTACCCCTGCTCAAAAAGGGAGAACAGATAGTAAAGCAGATAAAATGGTTTTAGAAATGGAAGATAAATGGGTCATTTTAGATTTAAAAGAACTTCATCAATACATAAAGAAAAATAAACTAACTAAAGTCTACATAAATGATTTGCTGTCTAAGCTAGAATGGACGATATTTATACCTAAAAAATCATAGTGTATAATGTTCGCATGCCTTTAACAAAAGTAAACTTTGCACCAGGATTTAATAAACAAGCGTCTGACTCAGGAGCCGAAAACCAATGGGTAGATGGTGACTATGTTAGATTTAGATATGGTATGCCTGAAAAAATAGGTGGCTGGCAAGAAATACTTAATAAACAATTAGTTGGAGCAGTAAGAGCTTCACATAGTTGGGCAGATTTAGACGGGAGGAAATATGTTGCACTCGGTACTAATAAGATTTTATATATATATAACGGTGATGATTATTATGATATTACTCCATTTGATACATCTTTAGCTCAAACAGGATGCGATATTACCACGACTAACGGATCACGAACCGTAGAAATTACTTGCCCATCTGCTCACAATCTTGAACCAGGTGATTTATTAACATTTGAAAATGCAGGATCTTTTACTGCGGGGCAAACAGATTATGTTGCTGCTGATTTTGATGATATATTATTTGAAGTGCAACTTGCACCAACAACTACAACTTTTACAATTTTAATGCCTACAGCTGAAACAGGCACAGGTGCCACTAATGATGGAACATTAGATTCTAAACCTTATTACAAAGTAGGTCCTTTATTGCAAGCTTATGGTTATGGTTGGGGTACAGGTTTATATGGTTCTTCAACTTGGGGTACACCACGAACAACATCAAATGCAGTTCTTGATCCCGGTAGTTGGTCTTTAGATAACTATGGTGAACTATTAATTGCAACAATTAAAAATGGTGCAACTTTTTCTTGGGATCCAAATTCAGGTGCAGGTATAAATACAAGAGCTACAATTATTGCTGGAGCACCAACAAAATCTGTAATGAGTATGGTATCAGATAGAGATAGGCATTTAATCATTTTAGGAACTGAAACAACTATTGGTTCACCTGGTACACAAGATAAAATGTTTATACGGTTCTCGGATCAAGAATCCTTAACGGATTATACAGCAACATCTGTAAATACAGCAGGTTCTTTTAGAATTGATAGCGGAACTAAAATTATAGGTGCAGCTAAAGCGAAAGATTATATATTAATTTTAACTGATACTTCTGCATACCTAATGCAGTTCGTAGGACCTCCTTTTACATTTAGTATTAGACAAGTAGGATCTAACTGTGGTTGTGTAGGTCAACATTCAATTGTGTATGCAAATGGTGCTGTTTATTGGATTGGTGACTCAGGTGGATTTTTTATGTTTGATGGTACTGTTAAAAGTATTCCTTCTTTAGTTGAAGATTATGTATTCTTAACAGACGATGGTGCACCAGGTTTTAATTTTGCTAACGGATCAGAATTAACTTATGGAGCTCATAATAGTTTATATTCTGAAATCTATTGGTTTTATGCAAGTTTTAATTCTAATTATGTTAATAAACTAGTTACATATAATTATGCGGAACAGACTTGGACAACTAGTTCTTTAGCAAGAACTTCGTACATTGATTCACACGTATTTGATGATCCAATGGCTACTCAATTTATGGTTAATACAGCTCCGACTACGCCAACAATTCAAGGTGTATCAAATGGAATGTCTAGAGTATTTAATCACGAAATAGGAACAAATGAAGTATTAGCAAATGGAACTATAAATCCAATTCCAGCTTATATTACATCAGGAGATTTCGATTTAGATGCAGATGGTGATGGACAATACTTTATTAAAGTAAGAAGATTTATACCTGACTTTAAATATTTAAATGGTAATGCAAAGATAACTATATTATTAAGAAGATACCCTGCTGATACGCAAACAAGTTCTACATTAGGGCCTTTTACTATTAATTCATCAACAGATAAAATAGATACTAGAGCTAGAAGTAGATTAGCAGCTTTAAAAGTAGAAAATGATGCTGTTAATGAAAGCTGGAGATTCGGTCAGTTTAGATTTGATATACAACCAGATGGTAGAAGATAATGGCTAAAGTAAATGTATTCTTACCTGAACCACCGCAGGAATTTACTCCTGATGCTTTTAGACAAATTAACTTAGCTTTAGAAAGCTTACAAAATCAATTAAATACAAATTATCAAAAAGAAAAAACAGAACAGTCTGAAAGATTTTCTTGGTTTAATGGGAGAAATTAATGTCTTGTAATAATGTCAATCCAATAACAGGTGGAAGTACAGTTGATGACATTCCATTTTATTTAGCAGTTCAACAGGGTAAAGTTCCTGGTTACTCTATGATTAATAAATTTGGATACAATTCTAGTATTGGTTCAGGTTCTTTTGAAACTATTTGGGAAACAGGAAACAACTATCCTTGGCAAACAGCTCAAGCTACTCTTGATGTAGTCAGTGATAATGCTAATGATGATGTAGTAGGAACAGCTGGAAGAACTTTAAGAATACAAGGACTTGATTCTTCTTATGCTCTTGTAGAAGAGACTGTTGATTTAGATGGAACAACTACAGTTACTACAACACAACAATTTTTACGAGTTTATAGAATGTCTGTTGTAACAGCAGGGTCTTTTGGAAATAATGAAGGTACAATTACAG